>Ga0351972_10003_pt1 | contig 132066 bp, 85 predicted proteins | sample TotcelHFGM3001N9_FD_206747 | JGI IMG/M metagenome (GOLD analysis project Ga0351972, IMG submission 206747) | Enriched cells from coal bed in the Powder River Basin, Montana, United States - Total cells FGM rep2 HSBNCT.FGM.300.1.N9 ...
TGGATCAAGGCCGCTGGACGCTGGGCACTCGAATCGGCGACGAGGGCGGCGTGCGGGCGGTTCGCGAGGTGGTGTTCGGCGACGCCGACAGCATCCCTGTGATCGGCGACTGGAACGGCGACGGCAAGCACGACCTTGGCGTCTATCGCCAAGGACACTTCTTCCTGGACTTGAACGGGAACGGTCGTTGGGACGACGAGGATCTCTGGGCGCGGCTGGGCGACGAACTGGATTTCCCCGTCTCTGGCGATTGGAATGGCGACGGCAAGGACGACATCGGCATCTTTGGTCCGGCGTGGCCCGGCGATCCGCAAGCCTTGGAGGTCGAATCCGGCTTGCCCGATATGCGGAACCGCACGCCGCCGATGCCCAAGCCCAAGAACGTGCCGCCTCAACCCCAGGAGGCCACCAACGGCCTGCGGTTGCTGCGCCGCACGGTGGTCGGAACCACGCGGGCGGACGTGATCGACCACGTATTCCGTTATGGCGCCGGCGCTCAAATCCCCGTTACCGGCGACTGGTCGGGCGATGGGATCAAGAACATCGGCGTGTTCCGAGACGGACAGTGGCGACTGGATGCCGACGGCGACGGCCGCTGGTCGGAAAATGATCGCGTGTTTCAATTCGGCCAGCCCGGCGATCTACCGGTCGTGGGCGATTTTAACGGCGACGGCATCGACGAAATCGGCGTCTTCCGCAACGGCATGTGGATCGTCGACATGAACGGCAATCACGAAATGGACGCGCACGACGCCGTGTTCGCCCTGGGCGGCCCCGGCGACCTGCCCGTGGCCGGCGATTGGACGGGCGACGGCGTGGACAAACCGGGCGTGTATCGCCCGGGCACCACGGCCGCTGCCGACGGGTCATGAGAGGCTGTCGTGGAACGGTCCGTCCGGATCGCGATCGAACATCAAGCGCCACGGCCTTTCCGTAGGGTGTCGAAGCCAAGTCATCCAATGCCCCCAGGGGCAACAAGCAGCGGTGTGCCGACACCAAAGCCTTTCCGCCCACGTTGCCGGCAGCGCGTCGTCGCCGCCGAGCCCTTTCAGCGGCTGGTGGAACCGGGTGCCGTCAGCAGTAGCACCCAATCCTGTTCATCGGGAGTGCGAAACCGATGCAGTTCAGCGGCATGGGCCGGCGACCGCTGGCCTGTGCGCGGATCAAACCAGTGCGACTCCAGACCCGGTGCCAGGCGATCGAGTTGGAGGGCGGTTTCGCCGCCGACCGGGAAATAGAGGATCGCCACGTCGCCTTGCTGCGATCGCGCGGCAGCGATGAAACGCGCCGGATCGAGGCCGCCCGGCGAATCGAGGGCCGGTTCGCCGTTGGCCGAGGTGCGGGTGGTGCGGAGTCGCACTTGGAACGTCGCGTGGTCTTGGCCGAGCGTGAAGTTGCGTTCGCTCGTGTCGCGCGACAGGGTGGCGATGCGAGCTGGCCCCGCTTGACCGACGTTGGCCGGCTTGATCCAGGCCTCGATGGTCAGGGCCCCGGACGCTTGTGCCGCTGTCACGATTTTTCGAGCCGGCACGGAACTGGAAAGCAAGGTGGGAGAGTGGATGCCAAGTCCGCCCGCGGGCAGCCACTGCACGTGCGCCGCGTTCGGAATCCGCAGGTCGAGCGGTTCGCCGCGTCCGCTGCGGTCGCGAATCGCGTCGCCGTGACCTTCGTCAAACGTGTACAGCACCAAGGGGTTCGCAGCCGGGTGCAGCGATTCCGCGCGAGCGCGTTGAGCAGCTTCCTCGGTCGAAAAGGCCCGGTCATAAACCGCCAGTCCGTAAATCGCCGTCCCAGAACCCAGCGGTGATGTGCCGTTTTCCGGTCGGCGACGTCAATTGCACCTCCAGACGCGTGCTTTGACCATCGGCGGCTTCGCCCGCGGTGAACGCTGCCTCCCAGCGTTCCCACTGCCGCGCCGGCTCGGAGCCTGTCGCCAGACCGACGGCGAGAATTACCACAATTCCCATCGAACACAACGAGCAGCGGTGCATGGAATCAAGCCTGCCTTTCCGTTCCAGCAAAGCGTGGGACCAGGTTCTGGGTTCACGCCTTGCGGATCGTAAGAATGTCAATGTGCGCCGAAGAAACCTCCAATAGATTACCCGACTCGTACCGGAACGTCGAGCATCCACGACACCAGGAAACGACGCGGGCCAAGGCGGCCAGGCGGCGTTTTCTCGCTACCTGCGACGGGCCACGACCGTGATATCCAGCACGGTCACATGGCCGAACGAAACGCGCCGCACCGAGTGTGGCGGGACGCCGGCGCGGCGCCAGACAGAACGCAGTTCCTGCTCGAAACGCGCCATGCTCCGCTCGTTGCCCTGGACGATGCACCATGCCTGGCCGCAGGACGCTACGCGCCGCCGGGCGTCCTCGGAGAGGAACGCCGGTGGCCGGACGGGCAAGGGGAATAAATGGTCCGGCGACTGGGCGAGTCGGTACAAGCCTTTGACGGGGAGCAAACAGTACTCGCGTTCCAACGGATCGGGACTGTCATACCACCGCTCGGCCTCGATCAAACCGCTGCGGACGAACACGGGAACGTCCGCGCCGGATTGCCTGCGGACGTGCTGTACCGCCGCTCGCCAGTCCTGGTTGCGGTCGCCTACCACGCGGCCGTCCTGCTGCCATTGAGCGATCATCCCGCCGCGATCGAGCGACATCCCGACCACGGCCACGAGGAGTACGCCGCGCCAGATGGCGGACGGGCAGGCGGCACAACACAAGGCGGCTGCGAGCATCGGGGCCACCGCCGCGACCATGAGATAGCGGCGAAAGAACAGCGGCGTGGAGCCCGCCGAGGTGACCACCCAGGCGACGACCAGCGGGACCAGGCACCAGCACAGGACGAGCAGGAACGGAAGCCCATTGTCAGTCTCGCCGTCCGACGACAAGGTCGCAGGTGCGGGCGGCCGACGGCGAAACCCCCGCACCGAAAGCCAGGCCGCCGCCAGGACGGCCAGCGGTACGCACACGTACCCAAGCAGCGGGAAGACGTCGGCGATCTCCCAGACTCGCCACCAGGCACGGGCCGGCACAAACGTGCTCCAACCCTGACGTTGCTGGGCAATCTCCCGCAGGTGAGGCACTGCAGGCACCAGGCACAACCCCAAGCACGCCATGTCGGTCGCCAGCTGCGTCCAACGATAGCCCGATGCGTCCGCGCGCGGAAATCTGCGCAGAAGACGCCACAGACCGTAATAAACCAACTCGGCTACAAACAACAACGCCGCCGTGTAGTGCAGATAGAACAATAGTGCTCCGGTGGCGATCCAAGTGGCGCGCATCGCGAGCCGAGGCCGCTGGACCACGCAGCTGAACACGAACACATGCAACAGGCCGGCCAACTGGACCAGCGCATAGGGTCGAGCCTCCTGCGCGTAAAACACGCAATGCCGGTCCACCGCGACCAGCAGGCTCGCCAGCAGGCCCGCCGACCAGCAGTGCGTCCAGCGAACGACAACCAGGCAAATGCCGGCCGCCAAAGCCGTCCCGGCCAGAATCGAGGGCAGCCGCAGACCGAATTCACTGAACCCGACCCACCGGGTCACCGCCCAGACAAAGCCAAAATACGCGGGACTGTGATTGCCGATGGCGGCGCGCGAAACCACGGGCTGCAGGCCGTCGGCCACGACCCAGGCCGTGTGCAGTTCGTCCAGCCAGAGACTCTCCGACGATTGGCCCGCCCGCAGCCAAAACGCCAACCCGACGACCGCTAGCAGCAAGCCGCCGCGACCGATGCGCGGGGAGAGGAAACTCGTGGTCATAAACTCCAACGTTGCCGAACAAAATCGGTAGGACGGACGGCCAGGTCCGTCCTTGGTGGGATGAAGAACCCCTACTCGAACGCCGCCGGTACCGGCGGCAGGTCTTGGGTCAGCACAGGCGGAGTCAGCCGGCCGGCTTTCGACGGGTCGAAGGGCTGGAAGCCCAGTTTCAGCGCGGGCGAATCAGGTTTCAGCCGGAAATCGTCCTTCGTGGCATCGACGAACCCCGGATCGGCGACCAACGAATGCTGGTCCTGGTTGCGCTGTTGCTGCCACTGCTCCAACGTCAACCCGCCGGGGAATGTGATCGGCTTGCCGCCCGCGTGGAAGTACAGGTTGTGGTCCAGCCGGAAGTTGTTATCCTTCCAGTTCGAGCCCATCAGCGGGCTGTTGTTATCCCAGTACACGATATTCCGTTCGAAGAAGAACGACACGTGTTCTTCGGTTCGAGTCCGCTGCAACTGATGTTCGCCGCCCAGCGCCAGGATATTGTTCTCGATACGGTTCTCCTTGCCGTAGTGCTGGTGGAACGAGCCCCGCGAGCAGCGATATACCAGATTGTTCTTCATCACGACCCCGGTCGAGCCCTCGTCGGTGTACAAGCCCCAGCCGCCGTAGTCGAACGAGATCACGTCGTGAAAGTGGTTGTCGTGGATCACGGTCCCGGGCGAGACGCCCAGCGTGTAGATGCAGCCCATGTCGCTCAGCACGCCCTGCCCGATGTGATGCGCGTGATTGAAGCCGATGGTGTTGTGATGGGCGCGACTCTGGGCATAGCCCCACACCCAGCCGACGGAAAACGCCGAGTAGTAGAAGTCATAGACGTCATTGTGCTCGACGACGTTGTACGGCGAGTGCCCGATCCAGACGCCGATCGCCGCAGGGTGCAGACGCCCGCCGTGCGCGATGCGGCAATTTCGAATCGTCTGGTGCGAGACCAGCGCTTCGTCATCGGTGGGCGGGGCCAGCGTGTCACCCCATTCCGACGGCAGGGCGTTGCCAATCTTGACGCCGCCGGCGCCCAAGTCGAACAGCTCGCAGCCTTCGACGCGATTATGCTGGCAACCGGGACCGAACGCCATGGCGTACTCGCCGGTGTGACGGACGGCACAGTTTTCGATCAACACGTTTCGCGTGGCCATCGCCGCGACGGCGGCACCCAAGTTGACTTCGGCCTGCGGAAACGCCTGGCCCTGCGGCGGCGTGGTCCAATTCGAATGGGCGAACGTCAAACCGCGCAACTGAATGTGCTGGACCCACTGGCGTTCAGCCAGATCGCCGGCCAGCAGCACCAGGTACCGCAGTCGCGGCGCAATGACGACCGTCCGCTGCGGATCTTCGTCCGGCTTGGGCAGGTACGTCAGCCGGCCGCTGGGCCGATCCAAGTACCACTCGCCCGGCTCGGTCAGGGCCTCGCGAACATTGACTGCCAGGTAGCGATGGCCCTCGCGAAACGCCGCCCACCAGCTGGTGCCCGTCGTGTGCCCGCTGACCGTGACCGTCTTGCCCGCCGCGTCGATCGACGCCACGGGCAACCGCGAAGCGGTCCACGAGTGAAACGGCATGACTTCGACGTCGGTCAAGTTGGCCCAGTTCGGATCGAGTTCACCTTCGGAGAATCCGAACCGATTGAACCCCTTGCCGCCTGCTTCGGGTGTCGCGTCGCCCGCTTTGGCGATCTTGTAGTACCCTTTCTTCGGCAACTGCGGACGAAATCGCCGTTGGTCACCGACGAACAGCTGGCAGAAATTCCACTGCCCGTCTTTCACGTCCGGCAGATCGACCGACCAGCGGCCCGGCTCGTCCGTCTTCCAGCCTGTAATCGGCCGGCCGCCGGAAAAAATCGGCCGCTCGTCGCCAAACGCCTGATACACGACAGGCGCCCGCTCTGTGCCGGAGTCCTGTGCGGCAAAGGCAATCGGCGCCTCCAGCCAGTACGTACCGCCGCGAATCGCAACGACGATGGCGAGGTCCCGATCCGGTTGGGCTTCTTTCAGCTGACGGACCGCTTGCTGGGCTCGCGGAAAGCTGGCGAAGGGCCCGTCGGTTCCGTCCGATTTGGCTTCCGGCAGCTTGCCCGACCACTGGTCGTTGCCTTGGGGAGCGACAAAGAAATCCGGCTCAGTCGCTTGCGCAAGCATGCTCAGAAAACAGAGCACGGCGGTCGCGGGCAGAAGAAATACCTGGCGTGTGAGGGAGGGGCGAATTACCATCGTTGCGGTCTCCTTGGGGGGGGGTGAAAAAACATCGTGGGGGGGAAATGGAAGACGGACTGGCAGAAAGACGGACTGGCAAAAAGATGGGCGGCAGAAAGATGGCGGGATGCTCTCTGGGCTGAATTCCCGATTCCCTGTTATCGTTGTTCTGCCGGTCATTTTTCTGCCAGCCTTCCTGATCTGTCTGCGGCTGTTTTTTTCTGCGTATCCTCCCGTTAAACGCGCCGCAGTTCGTGGGCAGCGAACAACAGGGCGCGGGTGATATGGTAAGCCGTTTTCCAGGGCGTGGCTTTATGGACGCGGAGCGGTTTCCCGTCCGGTGCAACGGTCTCGTAGCAGTCGCCGTAGCGGTCATCGATCATGTGACGGCGGAAAAAGGCCCAGGTCTGGGTGAACCGCTGGAAGTATTCCGGGTTCGTTGGCGCCAGCCGCGCGGCGGTCAACAGACCGTTCAGGGCTTCGACTTGCACCCACCACACCTTGTCGGTCCGCGTCGCAGGGCCGGCGGGCGGCCCCTCGTCGTAGAATCCGCCATGATCGCGATCGCAGCCCCAGCGCAAGGCATGATCGACCGTCCGCAAGGCCGTCCTCGCCGTGACATCGGCGTCATGACGGTCCAGCACCACGGCAGCTTCCTCCAGCAGGTAGGCGATTTCCAATTGGTGGCCGAATGAGCCGCGCTCGTCATACGGCGCAAGGTCTCGTCCGGCGAACATGTTCAGGTGCCCGCCGGGCAAGACGATCTTGTCCCGCACAATCTCGAAGACTTCCTGCAGTCGAGCCGTCAAGCGGGTATCGTCCCAAACTCGCCGCAGAGCAGTTAATGCTTCCAGTAGATGGATGTGCGCATTCATCGACTTGTAGCCGACCTGACCGATGACCGGCAGGTCGCGGCCCAGCGGTTCCGGCGGTACGTCCATCGCTACGGGGTGGCCCTCCGCCGTCACGTGCTCGAAATATCCGCCCTGTCGAGTATCGTGAGCGTGGTCGTCCAGCCAGTTGAACGCCGACTTGCCCAATTCCAACGCGTCGCGGTCGCCGGACGCTTCGCGGACCGCTGCAGCCGCATAGATACCAAAGGCGTAGCTGTACAACTGCTTCCAGGGCATCACCTTGGGAATCGGCCCGCCGGCGGCGTCCGTGCGGTCGAAGAAACCGCCATGCTGTGTATCCCACATCTTGTCGGCCAGGAACCGCAAGCCATGTCGAGCGTACTGCAGGTACGGATCGCGGCGTTGGGGATGAGCCAGCGCCACCGCTGCTGCGACCCAGGTCTGACGAGCCTGGTACACGAGGAATTTCTCGGGCGTCGGCCCGCGTTTCCAGTCGCGGGCAAAGTTCTCGAAAAAGCCGCCACGTTCGGTGTCCAGGCAGCGCGGATACCAAGCCGCCAGCACCAGATCCCACATCACTCGCTCGATTTCATCCGCCAGTGGGCCGCGTTCGACACGAGCCTGGTCGGACGCCGCTGCGGCGGTGGTCGTCGCGCGGGTCGCGAAGAGTCCGCCCCACGAAACGGCCCCTGCCGTCTGTACCAGCGACCGCAACGCAGCACGTCGCGTGACCGGCGTTTCCAGCGGACCCGCGGCCGTAACCTCATTCCTCCGCGTCATTTCAGCTCGCCCTTGTCGTACATTTCCCAAAAAGCGGCCGGGGGCATCTTGTCGTCCGCCGCATCATCGAATCGGGTCCCCAGCTCCTCCAGGCTGGGCATTTTGCGCACTACATCAAGGCCCGTCTTGATCTTGCCGGGCGTGAAAATCAGCCGCGTCAATCGCAGCGAGTCCAGTGGCGTCAGGTCGGTGACCTCGGTCCCGCCGATGTGCAACCGCTGCAACGGATGGTTCGCCAGGGGGCTCAAGTCGGCCACGCGCGTGTCTTGAAGTGTCAAGCTGACCAAGGGCACGCGGCGTAGCGGCCCAATGTCCGCCACCGGGCACCCCGTCAGCCACAGCATCTTGAGAGGGCATTCGGCCAGCGGCGACAGATCCTTGACGCGCGCCCCCAGCAGATTCAATTCCTCCAGCGGAGCCCCTCGCAGCGGGCCCAGGTTTTCGACCCGCGTGCGGCTGAGGTAGAGCTTCTGCAGCGGCATTCCTCGCAGCGCCGAGATGTCCGCCAGTCGCGGGTTATCCTCTAAGAACAGCCAGTCCAACGGCAAGCCTTGCAGCGGGCTTAAATCGGCAATGTCGCAATGAGATAGATCGAGCCGGCCGATCCGCTGGCGGGCCAGCGGGCTGATGTCCTTCAGGCCGGGATCCTTGATGACCAGCGCCAACAATTCCGGGGAAATAGGTTCCATCTGCAACTCGCCGCGAAAGCCGGGATTCTTTTCCTTTAACGCCGCGACAAGCTGTTCCGGCGTGGCCACGGTTGCCGAAGAACGCTTGGCCGAGCCGCTTTCGTCGTCGGCGGACGTGCCGCGGTCCGCATCAGGTCCATCCCAGGTGGCCGAAGCGATTGGGTCACCTGACGCGGTCGCCCCATCGCCAGTTCGCTCGCTGGGCCCAGCCGATGGCCGTTCGCAACCCGCGGCAAGCAACGCAAAAACAAAAAGGAATACCAAAGGCGTGTTTTTCAAGGAAATTCCCCCGCTTGTAGAACCGCGTTCAGGCGGTGTGATGCTCGAATGGTCCACTTCAAAGGATCTTCTCCCGGCGGCCCCGGCCGGAAACCATAGGATCACGGTGGCGAGGCGTTGTCGCCGGACGATGCAAAGACGAGCGTACCATTGCGGACACGCTCGGTCAATCAAGGGCGATGACAGCCATGTCGGCGATGGCAGCCATCTGGCAGCCGCAGGCTTGCTGCGATAAACTGTTACGGCAGGAACCTGGATGATTCATGGGCCCGATGTGGCTTTGGGGACGTTGCCCTTGCGGGCGTTCCCCAGGCTGGCAGTCTGGGTTACGACGTTACGAATCATCCCGGCGACCCATAAATTTCTACATATTGGCAGGTCAACTGTGGATTTGAATCTTAAGAACCGAGTGGCCATCGTGACCGGCGGGTCGCGAGGGCTGGGTCGAGCGATTTGTCTGGGGCTAGCTGCCGAAGGGACCAAGGTGGCGATCAGCTACTTGTCGGATCCTGATGCGGGGATCGACCTGGCCGACGAGGCGACGGAACTGGCCAAAGTGATCCGCGCCGGGCACGGTGTCAAGGCGTTGCCAGTGGGCGGCGACGTATCGAAAGAGGCCGATATCGAACGGCTGTTTGACGCCACGGAGCGTGAACTGGGCCCGGTCGATGTCTTGGTCAACAATGCGGGCGTCTGGCCCACGGCCTTTGTGCGCGACATGAGCGAAGCGGAATTCACTCGCGTGCTGCAAATCAACCTGGTAGGCGCGTTCCTGACCTGCCGCTCCGCGGTTCGCCGCTGGCAAGCCGCCAAACGTCCCGGCCGGATCGTCAATATCACGTCGCAAGCCGCGTTTCACGGCGCGACCAGCGGCCATGCGCACTATGCCGCGTCGAAAGCCGGCTTGGTCAGCTTCAGCCTTTCGTTGGCCCGCGAAGTCGCGCCGAGCGGGATTCACGTCAACCTGGTCGCCCCCGGCATGATGCGGACCGAAATGGCTCGCGACGCCTTGACGGCCAACGAACAGCGATATTTGGAACGTATCCCGCTGGGCCGCGTGGCAGACGCCGCCGAAGTGGCCGATGTCGTCGTGTTTCTCGCCTCGGACCGAGCCAAGTACATGACTGGCGCGACGGTCGACGTGACCGGCGGGATGCTGATGCGGTGATGCGGTACGCAGAAAGAGGGATTGCCGAAAGACGTCCTTCGCGATCGCAGAAGAGCGGGCAGAAACTGTATGTGATTTAGTGTGTTCATTAGCCCTGTTTTTGCAACGGAAAGTGTAATCGTTTTATGCTGGTGACTTTGCGTGAAGTGTTGGGCGACGCCCGGGCCAAAGGCTATGCCGTGCCCGCGTTTGATTTTTCGGAAGACTTCATGGTCCGGACCATCTTGGAGACCGCCGAAGACCTGCGGGCGCCCGTGATCCTGATGGCCTTGGAGGTGGACTTGAATTCGCACGGCGGCAACGGCTGGGTCTACCAATCCGGCCTGGTCCGCGCGGTGGCCGATCATCACCGGCTGCCGATCGTGTTGCATCTGGACCATGCCAGCCGGCTGGAGACCATCCAGAAGGGCCTCGATCACCGGTTTTCGTCGGTGATGATCGACGGCTCGGCATTGTCGTTTGCGGACAACGTGCGACTGACTCGCAGCGCCGTCGAGTTGGCAAAGCCGCTGGGCGTCAGCGTCGAAGCCGAACTGGGGCTGGTCGGTGGCATGGATTTGCGAGACGAGGTGTGTGCGGACAACGTGTTGACCGATCCGGCCGAAGTGACGCAGTTCATCGAGCAGACCGGAGTGGATGCCTTGGCCGTATCGATCGGCACCTCGCACGGGGTCTACCGCTCGCTGCCCGATTTGAACATCGAACGGCTGAAGGAACTGAATGCCGCCAGCCGTGTGCCGCTCGTTTTGCACGGCGGTTCTGGCACGCCGGTGGACCAGATCCAAGAGGCCGTGCGAAACGGGATCTGCAAGCTCAACCTGTACGCGGACCTGCGAATCGCCATGTTCCGCGGCTTGAAGGAATCGGCGGCGACGATGGACCGGATCGATCCGCTGCCGTCCGAGATGCACGGCCCGATCCGCAAGCATTTGGCGGCTTTGGTCGCCGAGAAAATCCACATGTTAGGCGCCGAGAATCGAGTATGAGGCAACCCCTGCGACTGCTGATGATGGGTACCGGCCCGTTTGCCGTTCCGACTTTCGCTTCGCTGCTGGACTCGGTCCACCAGGTCGTTGCACTGGTCGCGCGGCCGGTGCCGCCGCCCAAAGGACGCGTCAAGTTGCCGCCGGCGCCGATGCGCGACTTGGCCGTCCAGCGCGGCGTGCCGATCCTGGAACCCGAGGACATCAACGTCCAGGCATCACGCCAGTCGCTGGCAGCGTTGGATTTCCAGGTGTTGGTCGCTTGCGATTACGGGCAGATCTTGTCGGCCGACACGCTGGCCGTCGCCCCGCTGGGCGGCATCAACCTGCACGCTTCGCTGCTGCCCAAATATCGCGGGGCCGCGCCGATCAACTGGGCTATTTACCGCGGCGAAGCCGAGAGCGGCGTTACTGTCCTGCACATGACCTCGCGGTTGGACAGCGGCCCGTGCCTGGTTCAGCGCCGCACGCCGATCGGACCTGACGAGGACGCGGTCCAATTGGAAGGGCGGTTGTCCGAAATCGGGGTCGATGCCGTCCATGAAGCGCTGGACATGATCGCCCGCTGGGACGGCCACTCGCCGCTGGGCGCGATCCAGGACCCCCAGTTGGCCACGAAGGCACCTCGCCTGAAGAAGACGGACGGCGAAGTCCTGTGGACCCGCACGGCCACGCAGATCGCGAACCAAGTTCGGGCGCTCAAGCCCTGGCCGAGCACGTTCACCACCTGGCGACCAACGCACGGCGAAACGCGGCGGCTGATCCTGGATCGCGTATCGGTTGCGGTTGGCGAGCAAGCCAACGGCCCACCGGGTCGGGTCGTGCTGGTGGACAAATCGCGGTTGCTGGTCGCGACCGGCGACGGCCTGTTATCGCTGGATCGGGTCCAACCGGCCGGCAAGCGGAGCATGGACATCGGCGAATTCCTTCGCGGCCATCCGATGGACGTTGGCGAATGGCTCGCGGGAGAGGCATAACCTCCCAGGCTCAGACGAAACACAGGCTGTCAGCCTGTGAAAGCAGCAACATGGCCAGGATGACCACCATGTCACGGCACATCCTGCGCGAGAATAATCTGCCAGCGGTGCTTGTCGTTTCGGTCAAAAAGGCCAACAATGGCAGAAACGAACACTGTATTTCGAAGGGGCCGAATATGACCTGCGTTCACCTCAAGCAACTGTATGACCTGTGCATCAAGGAAGACCTCAAGATCGGTGGGACGGACTTGATCCGGATCGTTTGCAAGCAGTGCGGCGAGCAGGACGTCTGCCCGTCGATGCTGATGGACGAGTACGAGGCACAGCATCCGGAAGACCGCTTCGACGGGGACGAGGGCTGTACCCATTCGCCGGGATCAACAGCGGACGCCAGCTAGTTTGCATCTCTTGTCAGGGTCTGTCTTCGAGCGCTGACCGTTGCTTCACCACTGATCGCGATGCCGAGAGGGGCGAACATCCTCTTCTCCATTTGCTGCGGCAGCGGATTTGCGCCTTGTGCAGCGGCGGAGCCGTCGAGGAGGCCCCCTGATGAGGATTTTGCAGAACTCTTCGGACAATCCCTACGCCACGTCGAACCGGCAATCCCAATAGTCCGCTTGCGGAGTATTTGATTGGAAATCGGTTCGTTTCGGAAGTACACTCGCATATCAGCGAACTGCGCCCGATCGTGCTGCTTGACCGTTGGCCAAATCTCCGAGTACCGTCTACCGGACAATGCGGGCGAGGTGAATCCAGGTATCAAAGTTACGAGGGTTGAAACCCATGCGTGGTGACAAGCGAAATTCCGTTCGTAGTCGACCGTCCAAGCGAAACAACCGGGGGACTCGACATGATCCGTACCGCCGGACGCTGCGGGTCGAACAGCTCGAAGACCGCCGGCTGTTGGCTACCTTGGGGATGGAGGTTCGATTCTTGTTGGATACCGACGGTGATAGTATTCCGGACACTCCAACGACCGGTCCGCTGGTAACTGACGATGTGTTCTGGGTCGAAGTCCGTGTGCAAGACCAACGTACGCCGCCGGTGGCGTTGGCTCCCGGCGTAATCGCACTTCCTTTGGATGTGTCGTGGGATTCCGACATTGCTCAGTTTGCCGGCGAACTCCCTGTTCCCGATGACAATACGCAGTCTCCCCGTGTGCCGATGGATAATTGGCTCGTAACCAACAAGTTCCCGGAACAACGGTTTGTGGATGACGATCTTGACAATCGGAGATTCGATTCTCTTCGAGGAGCGGCTTTGCCGGCCGCAGGCCGTGGGGAACCAATCGGGCGCGAGGGTCTGGAGTGGTTCAGCCGACTCAAGTTCACGGCTGCCGACGTGGGAACTGTCTGCTTTACTAGTACCCTGGCCGGTTCCATGTCCTTTGCCGATGCGGCGATGCTGGATTTGGCGGAGCCTGCCTCAGCGTGCATCCAGTTCGACGCACCCCATTCTGCGAGCCTGTCCGGCTTCGTCTACGCCGATTCCAGCAAGAACGGGCAGCGGGACGTGGATGACGATGACTACGAAAAGCGTGAGAAGGGACTGCCGGGCGTGGCAATCGAACTGTATCACGACGGCGTATTCGTGGCCAGCGATCGCACGGGGCCGGATGGATGGTATCACTTCGAGGGCCTGACGCCGGGGATCTACGAACTCCGCCAGCCCGTCCAGCCGGAGTGTTTTCTTGACGGAGCGGAATCGCTGGGCACCATCTGGCCGCTCGGGGAATCGCGAGGCACCGTTGGCGAAGATCGGATCACCGGAATCGAACTCCGCGCCGGCGAGGCAGGCATCGACTACAACTTCGGCGAACTTGGGCTGCGGGCGGCCTGTGTCCATAAAGGGATGCTGCTGGGCTCGGCGGATTTGACGCAAGCGACCGTCTACGGGCCGCTCAGGATCCCATCCGCCAAGGTCAGCGGTACCGCCGAGGCCGATACCTTCCGGGTGACGATCGATACGGCCGCCATCCGCGTCACGGTGAATGACGGCCCGCCTCAGGTATTCCCTACGACGAACATGCAGATCGTCACGATCGATGCCCAGGCGACGCGGGATACCGTGATCGTGGAGGGCTCGGCGGCTGACGAGGTGGCGCATTTTCAGCCAGGCCATTTCACGTATCGGAACAACGTCTGCTATCCGGTGCCTCCTGCCGCCAATCGCTGCCAGTGGACGTGGGCCCTGGAGGTGACGGGAGGCCGCGACGTGACGGTGAACGCAGGCACAGGCCAAGACCTCGCCGTCGTCCGCGACTCGCTCGGCAACGACACGTTGCGCACAGAAGGCGACCGCGCGACGCTCGGGCTGCGCGATCAAGATCTCGAACTGCTGGCCTTCGAGCGGCTGCGGGCATTCTCGACGCGAGGCGGCAGTGACAGGGCCGATTTCATCGGGCCGCTTCCCTTGCCGGTGGAATTGTTCGGGAACTGGATTCAGTAACCGCAACCAAGTAGGTTGGGACTCCGACCCGACCCGGTCGGGACAGAGTCCCAACCTACGAAGTTGCCCGCTGTGCGCGCATCGTACGGACTGAGACTCTAAAACCGGTAGTGCAGCCCGGCGCTCAATCCCTGAACCCACAGATCCGAGCCTACCCAACGGAACTCGGGCCGGGCCGGGCCGACCATGATGTTGGGTGCGACTTGCGAAAGGTTCACGTCCAGGTCGATTTGATCGCCCGGCCGGGCGACTCCGCTCCAGTACAGCAGCGTGTAACCCGCAGTCACCCGCAGGCAGGATGTCAAATCGTACCCCAACGTGATGCCCAACTCCGGAATCACGGTGAACGCGTCGCGCGAGTGTGTGCCGCTGTTGCTGGGCAGCGCGAGTAAGCCGTACGGCGTCGTCGCCACATCCGGGTCAGGCACCGTAACGGTGGTCGAACCGTTGATGGCGACTTGCGAATGATTGCTACCCAAGGCCAACTTGCCAGCTACTTCGACGATCCAGCGATTGCGTCGCAGGGCTGTCAGCATGCCCACTTGGGCGCCGTGAAACTCGTTTTGCGTGGCGAAGCGGTCGAACTCCTCGATCGTTGTGCCCAGTTGCAGGCCCGTGCCGCTGGTAACGATCCGCTTGCTGTCCGAGATCACCAATTCCTCGTCCAGGCCGAGGTAGCGATAGCCGACCAGCCAATCCACTCGTCGATCGCAATCCTGACACAGGGCTTGGCGATAGAGGGCTTCGAATCCCTGCATTTGCGTTTGGTGGCGGACCTGAATCCGGCCTTCTGCCAAGCCGGGAAACGAGACGAGTTCCGCGTCCGGACCGATCAACGGCGGCTCGACATTCACGATGGGCCGCGCCAGGATGGCGATGCGGGAGCTGTCGGCCTGGAACGTCGAGGACTGCTGGGACAAGCCGAAATAGGCGGCTTCGAGGCCGTACGTCTGGCACGAATCGAACCAATAGCCGAGCCGAATTCGGCCACCGGGATGGACCGTGGCATCCAAGTCCTCGTTGCCGTACAGGATGGTCGTCGTGGGCTGTCCCAGTTCGCCGGCGTCGTCGCGTTCGGTGCCGAAGGGACTGGTCGTAACCAGCGCTGGGACATAGTATCCATCGACCCACCACACCATCGCTTCGGCGCGAATCCACCAGCCTCCTGGATCAACTCCGAGACGGCCAAAGAGCGGCAGCAGCAGCGAAGCCCCGCGCTCCTGCAGATCCACACAGCACGAGCCGAGGCAACTGGCGGCGTGCGGTGGTGCGATGACGCACGACTCGCCGGCCTGTCCCAGAGTGTCCGGCAGCGCCGTCTCATCGCCCACCTCGAACTCGTACTCCTCGCCGTCCGACAGCGTCATGGGAATCGCCGCGGGCCGCGCCCGGAGCAAGCGGTCGCCTTGGCGGACAAAGTTCGGGGATGGTTTGCCGGGGGCACGGGCGCCTTCCTGCCCGGTTCCGATTTGTGGCAGGAGTCCGAAGATCAGCAGAGCCAAGGATGCCAAGCGGCAGACGGAGAGATCACGCACCGCGAGTGTCGGGCAGAGGGTCTTCTGCGGCTGTCGTGACTTGGGTCTGCCCTTGCGCATGGCTTCTGCCTACGTCATGGTACTGCGATGCCTTCCATCGCTCTCGTCCTGGTAATCGCTCACACCGCGCGGAACCATCCAGCCGCAACGTCCTGCAGGATGTCTTCCAGATCCGTCCAGATTTCCGTGGCGATCCGCCGCGTACGAAACACCTCATCCGCAGCCGCCGCCCCACGTGGCCCGGTCTCTCCGAGACCGGTTCCTAATCCACGTGGCCCGGTTTCTCCGAAACCGGTTTCCCCGTCTCGGAGAGACGCGGCCATGTGCAATGTCTCCCGCACGGCCGTGCCCACGCGTTGCGCCGGATGGACAAGCGACACCGCGGTCGAATCCCGTCCGCGTCGATCCGGAAGTGGCAACACCACCATCGGCTGGTAGTTCGCAGCAGCCGCCAGGGGGAGAATCGCGTCCGACGCCACTTCGTCGCTTGCAATCATGCTCGGCGGACTAAATTCGCCTTCGCCCGCAGGCACCGTCCGCCTGTCGATGTAATTGATCACCAGCACCGCATCATGCGGCGTACAGCCCCCGTCGCCGTTCACGTCCAAATAGCGCGGCGGCGTGGTTTGGACCGCGGGCAACTCCCATCGTCCGGGACTGATATTCAGGTAATTTACGATGATCACCACGTCGACCGGCGCCACTCGCCCAGTACCATCGACGTCCAGCGGATAGTCGGCGTTATGCCAAACCGGCACCGCCGAAGTTGGCGGTTCCTGCGGTCCGGGAATCGGTTCGTCGGACGCGGGAATGGGGTCCGCAATCGCTGGCGGTTCAACAATCACGCTGGTTATCGGTGGTAGCGTCCAAATAGACTCTTCCCGTGTCAGCTGAAACACAGATTCCACCTGCGCCGGCGTCCCCGCATCATCCGCGATCGTCACCTCCGAATCTGGTGTCGCCGTGACGACAGTCACGGAACTCGGTTCATTCAACGCGACCGGGACATCGCTGGCTGGCAAGTCCACCGGCACCGCATCCGGTTGGAATTCCTGCATTGGTGCAGCCGGCTCGACCACCGTGACGATCTGCGATTCGAAGTGCAATTGCTTGCTGGACAGGGTTGATGTAGGAAGCGTCACGATGCTCCACCCGCCCTGACGCATCGTCAGCAGCGCTGTACCAGCCTGGTCGGCGCGGAAATGCAACCACGCGAAATGGTCATCCGTGGTCGATAGCCCCAGAAATCCGGTTTTCACATACCGATCATCTCCATCGCTGCCGATGGGTTTGCCAACCCGCGATGAAACAGAGGCCATCCCACCCAGCCCATCGATGTGGCCTACGTTATCACGGATCCGATTATCCAACAGAAACGGCAGACTTCGAGACTCCTCCTGGTGCAACTGTCCTCCCGCGAATAGTGGTAGATTCGGCGTGACTGCCATCTTTGGATCAAATGGCTCGACAACGTCCAATACATCGGCATCCCAGGCAATATCGAGGAATACCGCATGTAGCCCTGAAAAACCCGGGTGATGTTCTCGCGCCACGATCTGTGCGAAAAACGTCTGGCCAACTTCCACGGTATCATCCGCGAGAGGCATTCCAGGTGCCCCTCCATCGTCGTGAAACAGATTGATTGCGAAGGCTGCCACTGCTAGCAACGCACGATCTTCCAAACGCTCGAATCGTAAGCGTTGTCCGCCGATAGATCGCCGTTTAGCAGACTTTCTTGTACAGTTCATCTTCCGCCTCCCTGCGGATGAGACCAATCCCAAAATTCATGCACCACATGACTCTAGCGCGGGGCGGGAGGATAGTGTATCGCCAAGGGATAAGCAACACCAATCGAGCGGAAAAATGGACCATCCGGCGGAATCGCTCGGCCGGATTTTGCGAGGCTCTCTCCGATCGACGATCATTTTCCTGAAGACGCCGAACACGCGCCCCGAAGGGGCGGAACAAATCAGCCTGGGGCAGAGCGACGCGGCACGAACCGCGAGCGACGCCCTAGGTGGTGAATCCCTCTTCTCTCCGTATCTTCCGGTTCCGATCAACTTCGGTATGCCCAAGATCGGTACGTATCACCACAACCCAGCCGCGGCGATATCGTCCACCAAGTCGGCCAGCAGTCCTTCGACATCCAGCACCGCAGCCTCCAAGTCTTCGGAATCGTCGTCCGCGAGGGACGTCACCCGAGCGATCGGAGTGTTCGGCTGATCGACACCGACTGGCGGGACGATCGCGATTGGCTCCGAAGGAGCGGTAAGATCCAGCCAATCATTTGCACTTCCCAAATCTCGCTCGAGGTCGAAAGCAATGGGAACAGCGACTGCCTGCGGCGGCATCCGCAGCGATCCAATCTGGGCATCCGCACCATCAGACAAGTTCTCGTTGCGTGGCGGCTCTGCAAGCATTCCCGCTGCTTCGCCTTCACCAGCAGCAACTTCATCAGGCGACAGGTGGTTGATCACTAGCAGCGCGTCGAGCGCTGTGCCGTGCCCGTCTGCGTTGACATCCAAATACGGTTGAGAGGTATCGGTCCGCGGCGGCAGATTTTTACTAGCGGGGCTGGCGTCCAGATAGTTCACGATCAGCAATGCGTCTAACGGAGTGACAAGGCTGTCGCCGTTCACGTCGTACCGGTTCTTTCGATTCTGCCAACTGTTCGCTCCTTCCGAACCATTGCTGCCAGATAGGTCGTCTGTTTTCCAAGCAGTCAGGGCCATTGCGGCGGGGACTGCGACAGACGCGGCTTGGCTTGCATCGGAAGATTCCGATTCCCCGCCGTGCGGCACCTCGAAGCTCACATTGTGCGCCACGTCCGCATTTCCCACCGGTTCGACGACGATTCTCGCTAAAGCGATGTTTCCCGCGAGTTCCCAGTCTTCGGCAAGTTTCGTGAAGGAGAGATGACTTCGATCGGTAACAGCTCCAGTTGCCCAAATCTCAATATTAACCGTTCGAGGAGTGAGCAGAGACGTGTGAAACATCACTAATTGCAGTGCCGTGTTGAATTGTTGTACCGAAGCTACGGGGTTCCCCACCAAACGAAGCTCGTATGGTTGCTCGTCGATCACAATGTTGTCCGGCAACTGGGATTGGTCTACAAGAAGGCGATCACCCGCGGAGCGGGAATCGGGCGTAATTCGAAACGACACTTCTGCAAGAACCCGCAACCCGAGATTCGCGAATTGCGAGTCGGAATCCGCAACATGGATCGACTCTCCCATAGGGTTACGATCCCCTGGAAATTTCGTCTTGTAATCCGCGCCTTTGGCGCCCGAACTGTTGTCGGGATCCAGATCCAGGAAAGGTGCCCGAGCGCGATTCCACTCGATATTCAAGGGGCCGAAATCCCCGAGACCCACCTCACGGGGAGGGAGATCAAGAAGCGGCCAGGCACAGGTGGCATGGACACCCGCTGCTTCGTTCGGGCACCGGGCGTTGATGTCCGCCGTGGGGTCGAAAAGGTCATCGCCAAAGGGAATGTATAGCTTCTGGTCAATAGTTTTAAGCGAAAGTAATGCGTCGAGATGGCCAAAGTCTGCCGGCTCTACTGCCCCGTCATAGAAGATATCGCTGTCGTAGGTCGAACCGCCGACGAAATCGACTCGAAACGTCGCAGTCGTGTCGGTCAGCACGTTCAAATGGTCGTCGCGGGTGAAAGTGTGGGCCGGATGGGTATGTTTGTTGGCGCCGTACCAATCCGGGTACTGTTCGACCACTCGAGCGCCCTCGCGGATCGCCGGGTCGTAGAACGCGAAGAACTGAACCGATTGGCCGTTCGCAACCAGGATCGGCGGATCTACCGAAATCTGAGACTCAGGCTGTTGCGGATCAGCAGGAGCGACAGCGATCAAGTTATTCCCCTGCTTGAGGTACACCGTGACGAACTGGTCGGCCACCGGAACCCGGGACGTGTCGATGTTCTTCTGGATCTCCGTGATTTCAAAGGGCGCGCCAGTCGTGTTGGTGATCGTGAACGACTGCCAAGGTTCCAAGGCCGTTAGCAGGTCGTTGCGCAATTTGGATGCGGCGTCCAACTGCAAGATGCGTCCCACGTGATCGTCGGCTGGACGGATGAAGGGCGAGTAGACGAAGAAGCCGAAATTGGGAACTGTGGGCTCGATGGTGGGGCCGGAAGCTCCGATCACCGGTTGGCCAGCTTTAAGCTCGATCACATGAACATCAGTCCCGGGAAAGCTGAGGACTAGGAACGCTCCGTCGGACAAGTCCAGATTTCCCACGTCGACACGAAGGTGATACGTGCCGGGCTCTACGTCAAACACAAACCGTCCGTTGGCATCCGTCACGGCGAAGGGTTCGCGGACGTCGGCTGGGAAGCCGTCCCAGACTCCGTTCTTGTTCAGGTCAAGATACACGAACCATCCCTTGCGCCCGTCTTCTCCCTGCTCCCAAATACCGTTCTGGTTCGAATCTTGCCACAGATATCCTTCAATCCACTGAGGATTGGTCGGCGGCTCAACCGGCTGAGGTTCAAAGAGCCCCTCGAACTGCCGATACGCGCTGATTGGCGTAATGAATTGGACGACTTGGGTAAGGGCAGGAGGCTCGCGCCCGTTGCCGAAGTCCAAGTCTGTCCGGTTCTGGCCGCTTTGAGCATTGACGACGTACCCTCCCGGCGGCACAGGCTGAGGCGCCGTCTGCACCCAACCCGTCTGCAAGACTTCGGAGAGCGTGTGCGTCCCGGGGCCGACGGCTGGGAACTCGTAGCGGCCGTCCGCGTCGGTGACTGCGATCCGGTCCACGGTTCCATCGCTGTTCAGGTCCAACCGGATCGTCCAACCTGCCAACCCCGGATCCGTACCGCCATTGTCTGATCCGTCTCGATTCAGATCGTGGAACTTCCGCCCGCGGAGTGTGATGTCGGCAAAGTTGCCGAAATCCCGTCCTGCATATTCGCCGCCGCTGATCGCCGTCACGATGTGGTAGTTCGGGTTCAGCGGCACTGTCAAGGTCGAACCGGCCGGCATCGTCTCCTGCACGAAGTAGATGCCCGGGCCCAAATCGTCGAAGGCGTAATTCCCCGCGACGGTATCCGTGACGGTCGAATCCACGAAGGTGTCCTCGCCCACCTCCAACGTCCCATTGCCGTTGGCGTCCCGGTACAGGTTGATCGTCACGCCGCCCTGGCCTGGCTCCGTTCCGCCATTGTCCGTTCCGTCTCCGTCCAGGTCATTGAACTTCCGCCCGAGGATCGAAACGTTGACGAAGTTGCCGAAATCCCGACCTGTGTACTCGCCGCCGCTGATCGCCGTTACGATGTGGTAGTTCGGGTTCAGCGGCATCGTCAAGGTCGAGCCGGCCGACACCGTCTCCTGCACGAAGTACGTGCCCGGGCCCAAATCGTCGAAGGCATAATTCCCCGTGACGGTATCCGTGACCGTCGAATCCACGAAGGTGTCTTCGCCCACATCCAACGTCCCGTTGCCGTTGGCGTCCCGGTACAGGTTGATTGTCACGCCGCCTTGGCCTGGCTCCGTTCCGTCATTGTCCGTTCCATCTCCGTCCAGGTCATTGAACTTCCGCCCGAGGATCGAAACGTTGACGAAGTTGCCGAAATCCCGTCCTGCGTGCTCGCCGCCGCTGACCGCCGCTACGATGTGGTAGTCCGGGTTCAACGGCACCGTGGGGCTCGAACCCGCCGGCACCGTTTCCTGCACGAAGTACGTGCCCGGGCCCAAATCGTCGAAGGCATAATTCCCCGTGACGGTATCCGTGACGATCGAATCCACGAAGGTGTCTTCGCCCACATCCAACGTCCCGTTGCCGTTGGCGTCCTGGTAGAGGTTGATCGTCACGCCGCCTTGGCCTGGCTCCGTTCCGCCATTGTCCGTTCCGTCTCCGTCCAGGTCATTGAACTTCCGCCCGAGGATCGAAACGTTGACAAAGTTGCCGAAATCCCGTCCTGTGTACTCGCCGCCGCTGATCGCCGTTACGATGTGGTAGTTCGGGTTCAGCGGCATCGTCAAGGTCGAGCCGGCCGGCACCGTCTCCTGCACGAAGTACGTGCCCGGGCCCAAATCGTCGAAGGCATAATTCCCCGTAACGGTATCCGTGACGGTCGAATCCAAGAAGGTGTCTTCGCCCACCTCCAACGTCATGTTCCCGTTGGCGTCCCGGTACAGGTTGATTGTTACGCCGCCTTGGCCTGGCTCCGCTCCGCCATTGTCCGTTCCGTCTCCGTCCAGGTCATTGAACTTCCGCCCGAGAATCGGAACATTTACGAAGTTGCCGAAATCCCGTCCTGCGTACTCGCCGCCGCTGACTGCCGCTACGATGTGGTAGTCCGGGTTCAACGGCACCGTAAGGCTCGAACCCGCCGACACCGTTTCCTGCACGAAGTACGTGCCCGGGCCCAAATCGTCGAAGGCATAATTCCCCGTAACGGTATCCGTGACAGTCGAATCCACGAAGGTGTCTTCGCCCATATCCAACGTCCCGTTGCCATTGGCGTCCTGGTACAGGTTGATTGTCACGCCGCCTTGGCCTGGCTCTGTTCCGCCATTGTCGGTTCCGTCTCCGTCCAGGTCATTGAACTTTCGCCCGTGGATCGTGACGTCAGCGAAGTTGCCGAAATCACGCCCTGTATATATGCCGCCGCTTGTCGCGGTCACCGAGTAGTAGTTGGGACCCAGCGGCGCGGTCGGGGTCCAACCATTCGGTACGATCTCCTGGACGAAGTACGTGCCCGGGCCCAAATCGTCGAAAGAGTAGACGCCGGTAACGGGAGTTGTGGTCGTCGAATCCACCAAGGTGTCCGTATCCAATTCTAACGTCCCGTTGCCGTTGGCATCCCGGTACAGGTTGATTGTCACGCCGCCTTGGCCTGGCTCCGTTCCGCCATTGTCCGTTCCACCTCCGTCCAAATCGTTGAACTTCCGTCCCACGAGTGTAACGCGTTCGAAGTTCCCGAAGTCCAGGCCTGTTTCGGTTTGGCCAGCCACGAAGGTCTGTTCGTAGTAGCCACTTGGCGGGTAAGTGTTTGTCCAACCTTCCTGCAGCTCTTCCCGCACCTTCCAGATGCCTGGCCGAATGCCCCCGATTGTATATCTGCCATTGTTTCCGGTCACCGCGTACGGTTCGATGGCGTCTCGGATGTCGTTATCGTTGTAGTCCACGTAGATGGTCCAGTCCGGCAACCCCGGTTCGTCCGGCTCGCGTGGTTGGCCGTCTCCATCGAGATCCTCGAACTTCACGCCGGTGACGCTTGCAGAAAGCCAGTTTCCGAAGTTGGGCTTCACCGTAGCTTCCCAACCGCCGCTGACCGCTGCGCCGGCGATGACTGTGATCTCGTGTGCAAAAGCGTCGGGGTCGGTGTTGGCGTCGAGGGGGGGGGCGGGATAGGATTGTACCCAACCTTCCCACAGAACCTCGCGCAGCCTATACGTGCCTGGCGGCAGGTGGTCGAACGAGAAGGCGCCGTCGTGCTGGCCGTTGTTGCGGGTGACGGCGGCGGGCTCGCCTTCGACCGCCGCCGTGGTGCCCCAGTACCGCACATTGTTGAACAGCGCCGAGCCTTGATCGACGCTGGCTTTGACATAGGCGATTTCGCTGCCCGTGATGCTGACGGTCAGCGTCTGCCATTGGGCGTCGGTCAGCGTCTGCACCTGTTCGGCGAGGCGGTTGCCGTGGACATCAAAGGCTTCCAGAGCGACTCGCGTCTGGCCTGTCGCGTCTGCCCGAGCTACATCGACTGTCGCCGTATGGACGGCGGTCGGAAAGGTTGTCCGCAACGTCTGGCCGATCGACCAGACTTGCGCGCCCGCGGTGATTCCCCGGGCCAGCACCTTCCGGGACGGCTGAAGAGGATTCGGCATGGACCAGATCGGGGCGCCTGTTGCGGAGACTTCCAAGACGACTTGGCCCTCGGGGTGGATCATCCGCCGCTCGTTGGGAAACGTGTTGGCATCCAACCCCCCGGCGAACGTTCGCTCGGGCACTGCCGGATCGTAGACTCCGTTGTTATCGAGGTCCACGTAGATGCCCCAACCGTTTGAACCCGGTTCGCCTGGATCCCAGTGGCCATTGAAATCCGTATCAGGGACACCTGTCTCATCGACAAACTTATAGCCACAAACGGCCTTCGGCATGGACGCGACGACCACGTCGTCCACGTACCAGCCTTCGGGGTCGACGTCCGGGACGTTGCCAGTGTCGAAGACGAATTGGATCTGCACGTCGTGTCCGGCAAAGGGCGTCAGGTCCCCCGTCGCCGTCAGCCAGCGGTTGCCCGTTTGCGGCAAGGTGCCCTCGGCGCGGCTCAGCAAACGCGTCCGCTGGGTCTGGCCCGCGTTGTCGACGTACTGCACCCAGACTTCGACGAAGTCCGCGTCCAGCCGCTCGCGGACGCCCAGCAGGTAGCTGAAACTGAGCGTCGTCGTGGCGCAGTCCGGCACAGCGATCAGCGGCGAACTCAGAATGCCGCCGTGTTGGTAGTTGGTCAGATACGTACCGCCGCCCCGGGAAGTCTCGAAACGGCCGTAGTACCAACTGAATCCAGGCCTCTGAAGCCCGCCATGCGTGTGATTGATCAGCTTGTCATCATGGCGGCCAGAGGAGCGATGCCACATTCCGGGCATCTCGTAGAGGGAATTGTCTGCCGTGTAGTTGTCGGTTCCCGTCTCGAAATTCGCCGGAGGATCCATCTGCAGCGTCAGCGAGGCGGGGTTCGGATGGAAGGCAATGTCCCCCGCGACGCCGCGTTGGGGCGCGTCCAAGCTGACCACATCCAGGAACTGCCCGCTGCCGGGATCGAACCACCCTAGTTGGCCGCCTGCCAGCGATGTCAACAAGTCGACTTGAATCGCCTGAGATGCATCCCGCGTAACGCGGGTGCCCATCCCGACAACCCGACGTTCGCCCAGTGGGTGGCGCGTCACCACCGGCGTACCGCCATTCGGCTGCTGGACGTAGAACACGTTGGCGTTGGTTGACGCTTCCAGTCCGCTAACGTAGATCGTGCCACCCTGGCCGAATGCCAGTCCTTCGGCGACGCTCAGCGAGGTCAACCAAGCCGGTTGCTCAGGGATCGCTGCAGCTTGCCCGCTGCCTGGATCGATCACGTACAACCGGGGCGAAGCATCCGGGACAGCAACTGGCGATCCGATGCCGTACAGCTGGAACGAGGCGTCCGGGATCACCGCCAAGTCGCTGATGTGCAGGGCCTGAGTTCCCGCGCGGATTGGCACGGGCGCCGCGGCCTGTGCTCCTGTATAGGGATCCATCGTCAGCAGGCTGCTGCCGGACTGCGCTGCCGAGGATGTCGAGCCCAAGAGACGATTTCCACCGGGACCGAAGACCAGTCCGCTGAAACCGGTGTCCGGCGCCAAACTCCAACCTTGGGCACGCTCGGCAACCGACGCGAAGGGAGCGCGCAGCGGAGCGACCATGCCGCTGGCTACGTCGGTGGCGATCAGCAAGCCGGGATTCGTGGGACTGGCGGGCGGCGGGCCGATGCCCAGATAGACCAGCGACGACGCGGCCTGTGCGTTCAGCAGGCAACGCGGCTCGAGGGGCTCCGCCAGCAATCGGCGGAAAGTCTGCTTGCGGCGCAACCGCGGTTTGTTGCGTTTTCGGCGCGAGCGGACAGGAATTTCGGTATCCGGGGGCGAAGGGACTCGTTTAGAAAACACGGCGACTTCACTCAAAATCTATAAAGGGTCGATACCGTCGTCCGCCTCCTGCCCGCATCCCTCCCTGGCCGCTCCTGCTTCGGCCTGCGGCCGCACTCGTTCGGTTCTCTCTCGACGACCGCTGCCGGCTTCGCACCCTTCGTGATACCAAACGATAACCGTCTGTGCTCTCACTGGGGCTCCGGCGATTATACTCCAGGGTTATCGCAATACAACGCGCCGGCGGCGCGGACAGTGCCGAGTTTTCCTTAGGTCGCGCGCAAGGCCGGCATAACTGACAGGGATTACCACCAATGCCAAACGGTAGGCCGGAGCGAACGCCGTGGAACCTCTCGCAGTGGTTCCCGCCGTGGCAAACAGGCGCTGTACGGCCGAATCCGCAGAACGATCTGTTCAATCAATTCTGCGGAGAGCTTGGCGACGCAGGTCGCCATCTGCGACCGTGCGGATTAGAGCGACTTTACGGACTATAACGATACCGCCACTGGGTGTAAGAGCAGGTCACAAAAAAAGCGACGCGGCGCTTGCATAACGGGACGGTCCCGCGTAGATTGGGCATTTGGCACGATGCTTTCGATTGTTGTCGACCGAAGGATCATTGCGGCCGGTAAAGGAGTCGTTCTTGTCGTTTTTCGACGCAGCAGGCAGTTCTTGGCGTATGCCGTTGCGGAAGAGAACCGGGCGTTCTTAGTTCGCGAATTTGTTCCAACTCGGACGGAGCAGAGTTGGGTTGTGTCTCGGGTCTGGAGGGCGCGACCCTTTCCAAAAAAGTGAGGTGTAGCATGTGGTGGCTCAAAAAGCGGAACGAGAAGAAGCGTAACAGACGAGTGGGCACTGGCCGTCAGGACAATCGCCGACATCTGCGGTTCGAGGGATTGGAGGATCGCCGGCTGCTGGCCGCTGGCGTTGTCGACGTCCAGGTGTTTCCTTTCCTGGCGGCAGGGCAGTTGAATCTGATCGGCGACCTTTCCAACAACGAAGTGCGGATCAGTCAGACGGTCAACGTCGGCGAGTACCGCGTGGACGGGTTGAACGGGACGCTGCTGCAGCTCAACCAGGCTGGCGTCACAATGCCCAGCGTGACGGTTAACGGCATCACGGGGAATATTGCGGTTGATTTGCGGACGGGCAATGACACGTTCAGGTTCGACAACACGTTTGCTATGCCCGGCCAGCCGTCAAACGTTCCGGGGGACCTCAGCATCGCGAATGACGATGGGAGCAATCGGAATGATCTTGACAATCTGATGATCAACGGTGACTTGAGCATCGTCAAGGCAGCCGCAAGCAGCGGGTACAGCGAACTCCATATTCTCAATACCACGGTGATCGGGTATACAACGGTGGACAACACCGGCGGCGGCAGCGGCGGGGACACTTGGACAAGGATCAACAACAGTTGGCTGCAGGGCAACGGCGGCCCCGGGCCGGCCTTCGTTTTGTCCAACGGCGACGGCCAAGACATCATCGACGTGCAGGGCAATTCGCAATTCGGCATCGGACCGTTCCCGCTGGGACCGGTCATTCTGATTTCCAACGCGGCGGGTGGCAGCAGCACGCGGTTCACCGGGTCCGGTGCGCCCGCCGGGTTTGGGACAACCACGGTGTACGGGGACTTGTTGATCTACAATGGAACGAACCTGCCGGGTACAGTGGATACGGTGACGTTCAACGGTTCCAATGTTCTCGGTGACGTCGAGATCTACAATGGCGACGGCAACACGAGCGTGACCGTCACGAACAGCACGCTGGGCAGCCATCTGGTCGCCTCGCCGTTTTCGCCCGAAATCGGCTCGCCGCTGATGATCTTGAACGACTCCGGCTTCGACAAGTTCACGATGACGGGGTCCCAGGCCCCTTGGGGTGTGCTGATCAACAACGACACCAGCGGCAACAACGACGTCTGGGGCAGCGCGACGGACATTACCGACAGTCACATTGGCACGGCTCCGTTTGGTCCGGACATTCAGGGGTTTCCCAATGCGGCCTTGGTACTGCTGGGCGATAACGGGCGCGATGTGGTGAATATCAGCGGGACCCGTTTCGGCGGGACGGTGGACTTGCGGTTGTTTGCCGGAAACAACGACTTGAACGTGCTTAACAGTTCGTTGATGCCTGCCTTGAGTTTTGTCACATTAGGTGGGAACGACACGGTCCTGATTGACAACTCCACCATCCAGGTCGCGATCTACGTCCGTTTGGGCAGCGGCGCCGACCGCTTCATCGTGACCAACGTCAATCCGGCCACGCAGTGGCCCAGCGCCCTGCTGGGGATGATCGACATCAATGGCGAATTGGGAGTGGACACGACCAACCTGAGTGCCCTGGCTCTGGGGGCGCTCGGTTTCGAGATCTTCGTGCCGTAACCCCGTCCCGTGGACGGATTGATCCGCAACGAGAGGGCCGCAATGCGACAGTCACTGCGGCCCCTTTTTTGTCTCTTGTCAGGCGTTGCCGTTCGGCAATCGCTACCATCGGCATGGCCTGCGTATTCCCGCTGATCGGCCTTTCACGGCAGATCCGGAACGGTTTTCGGGTCTTGTTGGACTGCGATGCCCTCGGGAACGACCAATTGCTTGCCGGCTTTGAAACACGGTCCTAGCATGGATTCTGAGAAAGTGTTTGGTTCGACTTATGGCTGGGGAGGAATGAACGTGCGTGGCAACGTAATGGACTCCAGGTTCCCGTCGTCCGCCGCAGTGACGCCCTCGCGACGGAGACGGCAACGGCGTGGGCAACGAATGGGTCAGAACACTCGAAACCGCACGTTGGTTTTCGAGCCGTTGGAGCGCCGGATGCTCCTGGCGGTTGACTTGGCGGTTCGTCATGCATTCACCGACGCGGACGGCAACGCCGTCACTTCGGTGCAGTTAGGGCAGGAATTTCATTTCCGCACCTACGTGCAAGACGTCCGCAGCAGTCCTCGGGGCGTGTTCCAGGCGTATTTCGATGTTACCTACGCCGCTGATCTGGCTTCCGTCGACGGTGCCATCAGTCACCTACCGGAGTACACGGCCGAGACGTCCGGAAATACTAGCACCCCCGGACGAATCATCGGAGCGGGCGGTAGGGACTGGGATCAGTACGCTTCTGCGCCGGGGGTGGAGTTCCCCCTGTTCACCGTGCCGTTCCAGGCCGACAAAGCGGGAACGCTTGCGCCCGTGCTGAACGTTCATTCCGATCCGAACGGGATCAAACTTGTGCAATTCTTCGATTCGGTGGGCCAAGTACAGCCAGAGAACATCGGCTTTAGCGGCCCGTCACTCGAGATCGTCAATACAAACGCCCCGCTGCTGGCGATCTCCGCGATCGACACGGACAAAGGGGAAGGAAACTCGGGCACCACTCCATTCACCTTTACCGTCACGCGAACGGTCGTCACGACGGGCACGACCATCGTCAATTACGCCGTGGCGGGCTCCGGGACGTATCCGGCCAATGCGGCCGATTTCGGCGGGACACTGCCGAGCGGTCAGATCAGCTTTGCTGCTGGCGAAACAAGCAAGGCGGTGACGATCAATGTCAGCGGCGACACGGTCGTCGAATCGGACGAAGGGTTCACGGTCACGCTGTCGAGCGTTAGTGGCGGGGCGACGATCACCACACCCACGGCCAGCGGCACGATCCGCAACGACGATATAGCCCTGCGCATCGTGGCGGCCGGCGCCGACAAGCCCGAAGGCCACTCGGGTAATACGCCTTTCACCTTCACCGTGATTCGCGAGGGGCTGACGACTGGCACTACCGCGGTCGACTGGGCCGTGACCGGCATCGGCTCGAATCCGGCTGACGCGGCGGATTTCGGCGGCGCGTGGCCCGGCGACCGGCTCACGTTCGCTCCCGGCGAAACAAGCAAGACAATCACCGTCAACATCCGCGGCGATACGTTGGTTGAACCGGACGAGACGTTCCAAGTGACGCTAACGGGCGCCAGCGGAGGCGCACAGATCACGACGCCGACGGCCAGCGGCACGATCCGCAACGACGATACAGCCCTGCGCATCGTGGCGGCCAGCGCCGACAAGCCCGAAGGCCACTCGGGCAATACGCCCTTCACGTTCACCGTGATTCGCGAGGGGCTGACGACTGGCACTACCGCGGTCGACTGGGCCGTGAGCGGCACCGGATCGAATCCGGCCAACGCGGCGGATTTCGGCGGCACGTGGCCAGGCGACCGGCTCACGTTCGCTCCCGGCGAAACAAGCAAGACGATCACCGTCAACGTCCGCGGCGATACGTTGCTTGAACCGGACGAGACGTTCCAAGTGACGCTAACGGGCGCCAGCGGAGGCGCACAGATCACGACGGCGACGGCCACGGGCACGATCCGCAACGACGATACAGCCCTGCGCATCGTGGTGGCCGGCGCCGACAAGCCCGAAGGCCACTCGGGCAATACGCCCTTCACCTTCACCGTGATTCGCGAGGGGCTGACGACGGGCAGCACCATGGTCGACTGGGCCGTGAGCGGCATCGGATCGAATCCGGCTGACGCGGCGGATTTCGGTGGCACGTGGCCCGGCGACCGGCTCACGTTCGCTCCGGCCGAAACAAGCAGAACAATCACCGTCAACGTCCGCGGCGATACCGTGTACGAAACGGACGAGACGTTCCAGGTGACGTTGAGCAATCCTGTGGGAGCTGTACTGGGCACCTCCGTCGCCATCGGCACGATCCGCAACGATGATTCAGCGACGTTTGTCGTGACGGGACTGACACCGATGACGAGCGGCCTTGCCGTGGACTTCAACGCGCCGTTCAATGCCCATGTGCTCAACCTTTACGATAATGCCGCCGGTGGTCTTGGCGCGGCGGATGTCGCGGTAATCGGCGCCTCGGTCGGCGCCGTCCGCGGCTCGATCGTCGTCCGCGCGGACAAACGGCAATTGACGTTTCTCAAGACCGGTGGTCCGCTGGAGCCGGACAGCTATACCGTGACGCTACGCAGCGCTGCGGATGGATTCAGCGACTCGACCGGCAATTTGCTCGACGGCGACGCGAATGGCGTCGCGGGCGGCGATTTCACGCACAGCTTCGTGGTGGCCTCACGACCCATCAACGAGGTCACCGTCAGTATTCCCGATTTCGTCCGCGGTTTTGGCCAAGCGGTTAATCTGCCCAGCGAAACCACCCCCGGTATTCCGGTGACGTTGAGTACCGGGCAAAACGTTGCCGCCGTGGATCTCGACTTGGTCTTCGATCCAGCCCTGTTGAATGTCACGTCATTTACCAACTCTGTGGCCGGCGCTACTTCCTCGTTCAATTTGGTCGCACCGGGCAGGATTCGAGTCACGGTCAGCAGCACCAGCCAGTTCCGTTCGACGCCGGGAACGGTCGAGTTGGGGCGGTTTATCGCCGGCGTGTCGGCGACCGCGCCGTACGCCGCGAAGCAGATCTTGCGGTTGGAGAATGTGAACGTGGACGACAGCGTGCCGCAGCCTCGGCCTGCGCGGGCCGATGATGGCCTGCACCTTGCGGTCTTTGTCGGCGATGGCAATGCCAGCCGGACGTACACTGGTGGCGACGCCACGCTACAACAGCGGCTGATTGTGGGCCAGGGCAGCGGCTTCAGCGCTTATCCGTTGACCGACCCGATGTTGATCGCCGACGTCAACCGCAGCGATACGCTGACGGGCGGCGACGCCACTCTACTCCAGCGAATGATCGTGGGCACGCCGATTACCCAAGCGCCGCCACCGCCGACGGGCATCACGGTTCCAGACGTCGCCGGTCCCGATCCTCGTTTATTCATTCCGACGATTCTGACCGGCAGGCCTGGCGATACCGTGACGATTCCCGTGGTTCTGGAAGTCACCGAACCCTCGGGGATCTCGGTCGCTGCGATCGACTTGGCGATCGCTTACGACCCGACAGTGTTCACCGTTTCCAATTTCGTCCGGGGACCGTTGTTGGACGGGTTTGGGTTTACCACTCCCATTGTCAACGCGGCCACTCCCGGGATTCTCCGTGTCACGATGTCTGCCGCGGCGGGGCCGGAATTGGCATTCGGAGCTACAGGCGTGGTGTTCCGATTCGACGCCACCGTTGCCGCGGAAGCCGCGGAGGGCGTCTCGCGCATCAACCTGTTGCAGAACTTCGAGTCGACGTTCACGGGAATCGAGGACAATAACATCGCTTCGCTGACCTTGGTTCCCGCTCCCACCAACGCGGACAACGACGCGGTCGATGGTGTCTTCACCGTCGCTCCCTTGGTGGCCGTGCTGTCAATCGCTGCGACCGATGCGTCAAAGGCGGAAGGCAATACAGGCAGCACGCCGTTCACATTCACGGTGACCCGCACGGGCGACACCAGCGGGACGGCTAGCGTCCGATACGCGGTGACCGGCAGCGGCACCAACCCGGCCAATGCAGCCGACTTCACAGGCAACCAGTTACCCAGCGGCACGGTACACTTCGTCGCCGGCCAGGCGGCCCAGACGATCACCATTCAGGTGGCCGGGGACCTGCTGGTCGAGCCGGACGAAATGTTCATCGTCACGCTGAGCATCCCCACGGATGCCACCCTCGGTGTGGCGACCGCCGCGGGCACGATCCTGAACGATGACGCGTCGTTGGCGATTGCGGCGATGGACGCCCAGAAGGCGGAAAGGAACAGCGGCAGCACGCCGTTCCTGTTCACAGTGACCCGTACGGGCGACACCAGCAGGACGGCCAGCGTCCAATACGCGGTGACCGGCAGCGGCAGCGCCCCGGCCAACGCAGCCGACTTTGCTGGCAACCAACTGCCCGGCGGCACGGTGCAGTTCGCCGCGAACGAGACCACGCAGACAATCTCGATCCAAGTGGCTGGCGACATGCTGGTCGAACCGGACGAGACGTTCACGGTGACGCTGAGCAACGCCACGGGGGCCACGATTGACGCGGGGACCGCCGTCGGCACGATCCTGAACGATGACATTTCGCTGTCAGTTTCAGCGGCAGATGCCAACAAGGCGGAAGGGAACAGCGGCAGCACGCCCTTCACCTTTATCGTGACTCGCCGCGGGCTGACCACCGGGACCACGACGGTGAATTACGTCGTGGCTGGCACGGGAGTCAATCCGGCCGATGCAGCCGACTTCGGCGGCACGCTGCCCGGCGAGCAAGTGACTTTTGCGGCCGGTGAAACCACCAAGACGATCACCATCCATGTCCGGGGCGACACAACGGTCGAAGCGAACGAAAGTTTTTCCGTCACCCTGTCCGACGCCTCCGGCGATGCGCAGATCGAGACCCCAACGGCCGTGGGTACGATTTTGAACGATGACGCGGCGGTGGTCAGCATCAGCGGCCCGCCGCCGACGGACGAAGGGGGCACCGGCACGACGCTGGTCGAGTTTACCGTCACCCTGTCCGCACCGGTCGATGTGCCGGTCCGGGTAGATTTTGCCACCGCCGACGGCACGGCCGAAGACGAAAACGGCGATCACGATTATGAATCTGCCGGCGGTACGATCACCTTTCAACCCAACGGCAGCCTGACACACACCGTCTCGGTCGCGATCGTCGGCGACACCGTGCTGGAACACGACGAGACATTTCACGTCGTGCTCCGCAATCTCGCCGCCGGGACGCCGGCTCGCAGCGTGTCGCTCGGCAACGCGACGGCCACCGCGACGATCGTCGATGACGACGCCGCTCGGCTGACGATCGCCGTGACGGAACACGCCGAAGAAGACGTCAGGCACGGGGTCTTCACGATCACCACCGACAGACTGCTGGCGGAACCGTTGGAAGTACAGTTGGAAATCTCGGGAACCGCCACGGCGGGCGAGGATTACTTACCCATCGGCACGACGGTGATGTTTCCCGCGGAAACGGCCAGTGTGACCGTTGTCGTAACGGTGCTGGCGGACGACTTGATCGAAGGCGACGAGACCGTCGTCGTCCGGATCGTGGGAACCAGTGACTTTGCAGCCCGTCCGGGAACGCCTGACTCGGCGACACTGATCATCGTGGACGAGGACGCGACCATCGTGTCGATCGTGGCTGACGACGATCTCGCCGCCGAGCCGGCAACCAACGGCCAGTTCGTCGTCCGCTTGGGACGCGACAAAGTTGCGCCGCCGCAGGGGATGGTGGTCAGCTATTCCGTCAGCGGCAGTGCGACGCCGGAGGCGGACTACCAGGCGTTGCCGGCAAGCGTCACCATCCTTGCAGGGCAAAATTCGGCAGCAGTGCCCGTTGTGGTTTCGGACGACGACCTCGTGGAGCCCACCGAAACCGTGGTCGTTACTCTGCTCGGCACCGACAACCCAGGTGCGACCGTCGACCCCGTCAATCATACAGCCACGGTCTCGATCATCGACGACGACACCGCGAGCGTGTCCATTGTCACCGTCAACAACGGCGCCGAGGCGGCAGCGCCCGTCGACGGCCGGTTTCGCGTGACGCAGACCAAGGTCAGCACCACTGACACCGTCGTCCGCTATACAGTTTCCGGTACGGCGGCGCCGGGCGCAGGAAACGACTACTTGCCGCTCAGCGGAACCGTCACGATTGTGGCCGGGAGCACCGCGGCCGACATTGTCGTGACCGCGTTGGACGACGAAATCGTCGAAGGCACCGAGACGGTGATTGTTACGCTCGATACGATTATCGCCGGGTTGCCAGCCATCTCGCTGGGCGCGCAGCAGCGGACGGCGATCGTCGAGATCCTGGATGACGACGAGGCGACGGTGGCGATCATCAGGGTCAACGACGGGGCGGAGGCGGACCCGCCCGTGCATGGCCGGTTTCGTGTGACACAGACAAAGCCTGGTTCGGCTGATACCGTCGTGAGCTATACGGTCGGCGGAACCGCGACGCCGGGACTCGTGAACGATTATCTGCCCCTGAGCGGCACGGTGACCATCGCCGCCGGCCAGACGTCGGCCGACATCGTCGTGGCGGTGCTGAACGACACGCTGATCGAGCCGGCCGAGACGGTGATCGTCGCGCTCGACCGTATCACCAGCGGCGTTTCCGGCATTACCATCGACCAGGGAAACAGCGAGGCGACCTTGGCTATCGCGGACGACCTGACCTTCGTCTCGATCACAGCCGGCGGCGAGAACGCCTCGGAGCCTGGCCCCGGCGACGTCTACTTCATGGTGAGTCTCCGTGGCGGCAAGGTCGCGCCACCAGGCGGGATCGACGTCAGTTATACAGTCGGCGGCGACGCCGCGCCGGGGTCGGACTACGTCGCCCTGTCCGGCATGGTGACGATCCCGGGCGGCGAGTCTTCGGTAATGATCCCCGTCATCGTCCTGGACGACGAGGTCGTCGAGTTGCCGGAAACCGTCGTCGTCACCCTCACCATCACCGGCTTTGCCAGCGTGGTGATCGACTCCGACCAGAACCAGGCGACGATGACGATCGAAGACGACGACCCAACGACCGTCTCTATTGCCGCCAGCGACGGGGTCGGTAGCGAGTCCGGCGGCAACCACGGGGAATTCACGGTCATACTGGCCGACGGCAAGATCGCGCCCTCGGGCGGGATTACCGTCAGCTATGCGGTCAGCGGTACGGCCACGGCGGGCGCGGATTACACGGCGCTGAGCGGCAGCGTGACGATTTTGGCCGGTCAGTCTTCTGCGGTGATTCCCGTGCTCGTGCTGGATGACGCCATTGTCGAGTTGGACGAGACAGTGATTGTCACGCTGACCGGGACGAACCATCCCGGAGCGACGATCGACTTGTCCGCCGACACGGAGACCGTGAACATCGAAGACGACGATCCAACCACGGTGTCGATCGTTGCCAGCCTTCCCAACGCCGCCGAACCGAATGTCGACGGGCAGTTTACGGTGCGCTTAGATAACGGCAAGCTTGCACCGCCCGGCGGCATCGCCGTCAGCTACACCACGGTCGGCACCGCAATGGCCGGAATGGACTACACCGCACTGTCCGGATCGGTGACGATCCCCGCCGGCGCGGCCTCGGCGACGATTCCCGTCGTCGTTCTGGACGACAGCGTGGTCGAACGTGCCGAGACGGTAGTTGTCACGCTGACCGGAACGGACCATCCCCGAGTCTCTCTTGCTGGGGCCGGAAATTCTGCGACCGTGACCATCGCAGACGATGATCGAACCACGGTTTCGATTGTGGCCAGCCCTCCCAACGCTGCCGAACCGAACGTCAACAGTCAATTCACGGTAAGCCTGGGCAACGGCAAAGTCGCTCCGCCCGGTGGCATCGTGGTCAGCTACACCACCACCGGCACCGCCACCGCCGGCTCGGATTACACGGCTCTGGCGAATTCGGTGGCCATTCCTGCCGGCGCGTCCTCGGCGACGATTTCGCTCACGGTGCTGGACGACGAGATCGTCGAACTGGACGAGACGGTGAGTGTCAGACTGACGGGAACAGACCACCCCGGAGCGACGATCGCTTCGGCCAGCGATACAGCGACGGTGACGATCGCAGACAACGATCCGACCACCGTCTCAATCATCGCGAGCCTTCCCAACGCCGCCGAACCCAACGTCAACGGCCAATTCACGGTACAGCTGGGCAACGGCAAAGTGGCGCCGTCCGGCGGCATCGTGGTCAGCTACACCACCACCGGCACGGCCACCGCGGGATTGGATTACACGTCGTTGCCCGGATCCGTGACGATTCCTGCCGGAGCGTCTTCGGCGACCATCACGGTCACCGTCCTGGAGGACGAGATCGTCGAGGTGGACGAGACGGTAATCATCACATTGACCGAAACAAACCACGCCCGGGCGACGATTCATGCGACAGCCAACTTCGCCACGGTAACCATCGACAGCGCCGACGACGACACGACCGTGTCGATCCAAGCGAGCGACGTGACCGGACGTGAACCGGGTACGGACGGCGGGCAATTCACGGTCACCTTGGACGGCGGCAAAGTCGCGCCGGTCGGCGGCATCGTGGTTAGCTATACGACCGGCGGCACGGCCACCGCGGGAGCGGACTTCACCGCATTGCCGGGAACGGTCACCATCCCGGCCGGGGCCTCGTCGGCGACGATTCCGGTCGCCGTCCTGGATGACAACGTGGTCGAGATTGATGAAACGGTGATTGTCACGCTAACCGGGACGAACCATCCCGGGGCGACAGTCGCCTCGGCCAATAATGCGGCGACCGTCACCATCGAGGACGACGACCAAACGACCGTGTCGATCATTGCCAGCGACGCCAACGCCGGCGAGCCAAATGACCACGGCGAATTCACCGTGCGGCTGGATAACAACAAGATTGCACCGGCCGGCGGCATCGTCGTCAGCTACACCGTCGGCGGGACTGCTACGCCGGGCTCCGATTACACGGCCTTGCCGGGGACGGTCACGATCCTTGCAGGACAATCGTCTGCAGTCATTCCCGTCAACGTGATCGCTGATTCGACGCCGGACGAACCGGCGGAGACGGTCGTCGTCACGCTGGCCTCGGCGAATCACCCCGGCGTGTCCCTGATCGCCACCAATCCGTCCGCGACCGTTACGATTGCCGAGGACGATCCGCGGAATGCCTCGATCTCCGGTGTCGTGTGGGCCGACGCCAACAACGATGGCCGGCAGCAGAAGGACGGGGACGGCAAACCGCTGGAACCCGGGATTCCCGGCGTTATCGTGTGGCTGACCGGGACCGCACGAAACGGCACGCGGTTGGACCTGCAGGCGATGACCGACGATGACGGCAGCTATCGCTTCATCGACCTGCCGGCCGGCACGTATGAGATCCGCGAAGAGCAGCCCTCGGCCTGGATCGACGGCCAGGAATGGCTCGCCTCCAGCACAGTCAACGACACGTACTCAAACGTCATGCTGGCGCCCAGCCAGCAGGCCGAGAACTACAGCTTCGGTGAGCGCGGGTTGCGGCCCCAATTCATCTCGAAACGTCAGTTCTTGGCTTCCACGCCGCCCAACGACGTGTATTTCCGGGAGTTGAATGCACTTGCCATGCAACTTGCAGGCGATGCCGCAACGGCCCAGGCGATCCGTGATGCCAGGATTGCTTCGGTCGTCAGTGCGAAGGCCGCCACTGGCAGTGTCACGGCGGCCCAGAATGGAACATCACCGGCTGGCAGCGAGTCTCGTCCAGCCCCGTCCGCAGTGATGCCCGCCGACGGGGAATCCAGTCGGGTACCGGCTACTGCACCGCCCGCCGACGGGGAATCCAGTCCGGTGCAAGCCGCTGCGCCAGCTCTGTTGGCCTCGCGGACACCGGGTGGCGAGGGTGAAACTCCCGCGTCCGTCTCGGTGCCGTCCGTACCGTTGGTGGTCGGTTCCAGCGCCACCGACCCGCCATCGGCGCGAGCGTTCCCTGGCGCAAAGCTTTGCGGAGGGCGGCAGTCAGCTTCATCTGCAGTTTCCTTGAATCCGAACCAAACACTCGCGGGTCTTCAAAACAGCGATTCAGCGGGGCACCTGGAAACCGCCCACGTGGCCAATCGAAGAACACATGATGCCGCCTCCATGGCTGACACCTCGAAGCGGGCTGCTCTCGATAATCACTTCGCGGCAATCGCAGGCGAGTTTCCTGACCGTGGCTCGTCCCGTCCGAGCCCGGCCACGCGGTATCCCGCAATGCATGGCCGCAAAACGGGTGACAATCTTGACATGGCGACAGGCGTCGATTTGGCTTTTGCCGAAGACAACTGGCTGGACATTCCGCGAACAAGCCCCGGCGTCCGGACGCCACTGGCTGCGACAGGGGGCGACAGTGTTCCACGCCGGAGCGGCGGACGGTCCGGCACTGGCAGGGCCAGTGGCACGTCCAAGCTTCGTCTTGAGAGAGCGTTAGAACCGGTACTCGATGCCGAAGTCCAGCCCCTGTGCCCAGAACCCGGTGGTGCTTAATTGGAATGGCCGATAGAGACTGTCGTTGCCCTGGCTCGGGGGAAAGTCGGCGACGGACAGCGTGGGGTCAATTTGATCGCCGGCCCGCGCGATGTAGTACCAGGACAGGAACGAATACCCCAACGACGCTCGCCAATGGCAGCCGAGATCGCAACGGAGTTTCAGCCCCAATTCCGTCAGACCGCCAAACGTGTCCTGCTCGTATCGCCCGATGTTCGTCAAGGCAAAGAAACCTCCCGGGGTGGTCGATTGGCTGTTGTCAATCGCGGTGGCCGTGGTCCAGCCGTCGATCCCGACCTGCGAACGGATGCTGCCCAACGCCAGTTTCGTCATGAACTGGATCGTCCAGACCCCGCTCTGCCGTTCGGCCAACATTCCCAACTGCGGTCCGTGAAATGTGTTCCTTGACGAAAACTGGTCGAACAGGTCAAGCGAGCTGCCGTCCGTCGCCGAAGTCGTCGCATCGGCCATCGTCAACTCGTCCTCCAGCTGCGCGTAACGATAGCCCAACAGCAGCATGAGACGCCGCTCGCTTTCCTCGAGCAACGCTTTGGTCAGCAGTGCCTCGGCGGTATGGAATCGCGTCGAGGCATCGATTCTGAGCGCGCCTTCGGCTACGTTGGGGTAAGCCGTCAGTCCGGCGTCTCGAAGACCCGTGTCCGCATTCTGGAAGGGGCGGGCCAGAATGGGATCGCCCGTGCTGCTCTGGGCGTAGGCAGCGCTGTCTTGTTCCAGGAACGTGTAGCCCAACTCGAATCCCAAGCTCCGGCAGGAATCAAACCAGCCGTTGACGGCGAACCGTCCGCCGGAATGGGCGTCACCATTCAATCCGCTGCCACCGTACAGAATGTCCGTGGTTGGCAGCCCTAAGACTCCCGCCTGATTGCGCGGCGTTTCCTGGGGACTAGTCGTCACCAGTGGCGGCACCGCCAGCGGGTCCGTCCACCACAGCAGATACTCGGCACGGACGTCGAGGCCCAAGTCCCACACAAGGCCACAAGGCACGAGCATTCGGTCTTCGGGCGGGCAGGCGCGAGCACAAGTCTCACCAAAAGCGGGGAGACTGGTAGCGGCCAGCGACACGAAGGTGCTGATCGCCACGGCACAAGCCGGGAGACGGCATATGCCGAGAATGTCTCTTGGTACCATTGGGCTCGCGTCCTTCCTTCTTGCCGTCTGACGGCCGCAACGAAAGTAGCAGTCCCCGCCTCGGCCTGCTCCGGCACGACCAAGGCGGTTTCCCCACGTGCGCGCTTCGTGCGCACGCTGTCGCAAAGGACAGCTTGCCCCCCTTCTCAATCCTCTGTGTTTTCCGCCATGCGGTCACCAACCCCGACCTGTGCTAGCGTTCGGCGACACCCGATCGCCTCACTGCCGAAGAAGTAACCCGAGCTTCGCCGCCGGTTGACAGCCCGCGCGCCGGAAACACTTGCCCTAGAATATCGGTTACAAAACGCGCAATCCTTAAGATTCTTTCCATCGGAAGATCTTGCCATCTCCGGCAAGTCTCCGTGCCGAAAGGTCAATGCGATCGTACATCGATGCCTCGTCGCAGTTGGCGATGTTTGTCGAGGTTGGCAAACCACCTGCGTTTTGGCGAGGGATTGGGAGAGCTTTGGCACCATTTCCAGCCATCTTGCCTTGTTTGGCCAATTCAGACGCGGGTTACGGTGCGCGCCGGGCAGATCTGGGCCTCGCCGCATCAAAGCCGGAAACCAACGCGAATTCCGCGCCCGTGTGCTGGGGCAGCACTTCGCCGATCAGGGTGTGGGCGGTGCAATCCAGGATGGTAACGGCCAGGAACTGGCCGATCTGCTGTCGCGTGCCTGGAAACACCACGATTCGATCGCACATGGTACGCCCGGTCAGTTGCAGCGCATCGCCGTCCTCGCCGCGTCTCTCCGCCGCGCGGCTGGGGCCCTCGACCAGCACCTCGACCGACCGGCCGAGAAAGGTCTGGTTGTCCTCCTCGCTGATCGCGTCCTGCAACGCCAACAGTTCCTGGTTCCGTCGCCGCTTGACCGGCTCCGGCACGTCGTCCGGCAGCAACTCGGCCGCCTTGGTGCCGGGCCGCTGGCTGTACTTGAAGATAAAGCTGCTCTTGAAGCGGCACTCCCGGACCAGTTCGACGGATTGCTGAAAATCCTCCTCGGTTTCCCCACAGAAACCGACGATAAAGTCGCTGGATACGGCCGTCTCGGGCAGGATTTCCCGGATGCGAGCCATCATTTCGCGATAGTCTTCGACCGTATAGCCGCGCTTCATCGCCTGCAGAATGCGGTTCGAGCCGCTTTGCAGAGGGACATGCAAGTAGCGGCAGCACTTGGGCAGGCCGCGCATTGTTTCCAACAGTTCGGCGGTCATATCCTGGGGATAGTTGGTGACGAACTTTAGCCGCCGGATGCCGTCGATCTCGTGGAGGGCCACGAGCAAGTCGGCCAGCCGCGTGGTGCGGCCGTCGCTGCGGTAGCGGTAACTGTTGACCGTCTGGCCCAGCAGCGTGATCTCCTGGCAGCCTTGATCCGCCAGGCCCCGCGCCTCGGCGAGGATTTCCTCCGGCGGGCGGCCCTGTTCCGGACCGCGGGTCATGGGCACGACACAATAACTGCAGAACTTGTCGCAGCCGATCTGGATCCGCAGATAGGCCTGAAACGGCGTGGCTCGCATGGCGGGATCGCGCAAGGGATCGAATGTCTCGTGGCTGCGGCGGATACGTTCCACGGGTCCATCGCGGCGGCCTAAACTGACCGCCAGCTGCCGGCCGCGGCCAGCCCGCGCCGCCTCGATCAACTCGGCGGTCTGCTGCAGCTGGCCCGGGCCGATCACCAGATCCACGTACGGAGCCCGCTCGAAGATCCGCCGCTGGTCTTTTTGCGCCATACAGCCCAGCACGCCAATGATTTTCTCGGGATGCCGCTGTTTGTGCCGCCGGAGCTGGCCCAAAGCGCTGTAGATCTTGTCCTCCGCATGCTGCCGAATGCTGCACGTATTGAACAGGATGGTGTCAGCCTGGCCGACAGAGTCAACCAGCTGGTAACCGTGCTGCCGCAGGCTGGCTACGACCATTTCGCTGTCCAGTACGTTCATCTGGCAGCCGACGGTCTCGATGTACAAAAAATGCGGCGTTAGGTTCAAAACAACTTTCTCCTGGAAAGGCACCCTTGTTGCGTTTGGCGCGATCATTCGCAACACGGGACAAGTTCAACGCGGCACCGGCTGGCAGCCTGTGTTACGTCGTCGGCCGGGGCCTCCGCCTCACTCGTTCATCGCCGCGATCTCTCGACGCATGGCTTCGGCATCGAAGTTCTCCGGCCGGGGTTGGCCAAGGTCGGCTTCCAGTTGTTCCAGCGTGGGCGTTGCCGATGGGACGCCGTCCGGGGGCACCTCGGCCCCGGCGATCCAGACCAGCGCGTTCAACACCGACTTGCGGAAACTGTCTTGGGCCCATGTCCAGTGCGTATGCATTCCGGTGAACCCAAAGCCGCGTCCGCCATTGGGCCGCTCGTAAACCCAGCCGACAACCTCCGCCATCCCCGTGCGAGCGCGGACTTGCGGATTGCCGCTGTGCGGGCCATCGCCCCGTTGGCGAGTTGATTCCGGCGGCACGGCGGACAGGATCGGCGTAACACCTTTCATGGCTTCCGCAAATCGCATGTGGTAGTACCATTCATCGCGGACTTTGAACGGTTTCAAGCCCCGGGCGGCGGGATGGTCCGGAAAAGTCTGGAAATCGGCTTCCCAGTGAGGATTGACGGACCAATGCTGCTCGTACGCGCCGCCGATCCAAGCGATCAGGTTCTTGACCGCCTGCGGATCGCCGGGGTCCACGGTATAGTGGATACAGGCCAAGCCGACGCCCTTGTTCATCAACGGCTCCAGCCGGTCGGCGAATCGCTTCACCAAGCCGCCGCCGTCGCTGCCCAGTACGATCGCATCGGCGGTGTCCAGCGGCGCCAGATCCTGGTCGTCTTGGATCACGACGGCGTGAACGGCGGGTACGTTCTCGTTCAGGATGCGCGCCAGCATCCGAAAGGCAGGACCGTAGGCGTGCCCGCCGTAGCCATGACTGGCCCTGCCGTGGACGAACACGATCTGCTTCTTGCCCTCGGCCGCGGCGAACGCCGATTGCGATGCTGCCGTCAGCGTTAGACCGACCAGCGTCAATGCGATTGCCAAGTGTACCACGTAGCGTTTCATAAACCTCTCCTTCTGGGGTAGAATTACGAGCCGAATCTTGATCCGGCTTTTTTCCTGTCGCTGCTCCGCCGCCCCACGCGCGGCCTGGGGCGACCGGAAGAAACGGACTGAACCATCGTCACCCGAAGCGTCAGCGAGGAACAGGTCAATTGCCAAAACACCTCGCTGACGCTTCGGGTGCCTTCTTTTCGGCCGGTCGCCAAGTCCCTTCGATATTACCCTGTTTTCCACCGGACTGCGAGACGGGACGCAGCGGAACGGTAAACATTCCTCGACGCGAGGATGTCGAACTCGTGGGCGTTTCAAGGCCAATCCCGTCAAGAAACGCGCGGCTGCCACTAGAAAACCATTTGCATTGCCCCGGCAATCCGCTACAATGACCAACGTCACGACAATTCGTGACGAGCAGAGATGATGTAGGTCTGGACGCACTTCGGTCGTTCTTCCCGTCATGCCGCATTCTGTGTAGCTGTGCCCTTTCCGTAAGTGCCTGCCTCGATGTTGTGGCTGCTTTGCTCGCAGGTTTTCGGGACGATGGTCTGTTTTGCAAAAAGCAGTCGCCTTCGCCCACATTTTACGCGGTTGTTTTGTTGGAGGGCAGGAATGCCACAAGGTACGATCAAGAAGTTGGTTGCGGATCGAGGTTTTGGGTTCATTAAAGGGGAGCGGGACGAGATGTTCTTCCACCACTCCGAAGTCAAGGGGGTGACCATGGAGGAACTCCGTGAGGGTCAGACGGTGGAATACCAGATCGGGCAGGGCAAAAAAGGGCCTTGTGCGACTTCCGTCCGATTGGTCTAGGCGAATATATCGCCTGACGATAATCTGCGACGAACAACGACGCCCCTGCGCAATTGGCGCAGGGGCGTTTTCCTTTTAGCTTTGGTCCCGGTACCTTTGCGGTGGCAGGTGCAACAGAAGTCTGCGGCAACATTGATGCCGATTCCGTAGCCATCGACTTGTGAGGTTGGCACGACTTGTGAGGTTGGCACGATGAACTGGAAGCATCCCGTCTTCGATCGCCGCTGGCTGATGGTGCCGCCGATTTTGCTGGGTATCGCCGTGGCAGGGGTGCTGATCGCCCGCCGGGAACCGCCGCGGCGCGAACCGGTTGGCGAGTCGGTCCGGCCCGTGCGTGTGATTCGTGTGGCGGCCATGGAGGTGGTTCCCCGAGCATTGGGGTACGGCACCGCCAAGCCGGGGCAGGTATGGCAGGCCGTGTCCGAGGTCCGCGGCCGCGTCGTCGAGGTGCATCCGCAACTGCAAGCCGGCGCGATGGTCAAGCAGGACGAAGTGCTGTTGCGGATCGACGCCGCCGAATACGAACTGACGGTGGCTCAGTTCGAGGCCGACATCGCCCGCATGGAAGCACAGCTGGAGGAATTGGCGATTCAAGAGGCCAACGACCGTGCATCGCTGGAGATCGAAAATGCGGCCCTGGCGGTGACCGAAGCGGAATTGCAGCGCGTCGAATCCCTGGCCAGCCGAAATGCGGCTTCTGCGACGGAATTGGACCAGCAGAAACGCGCGGTGCTCACGCAACGGCAGAACGTCCAGCGGCTCCAGAATTCCTTACGACTCGTTCCCCAGCAACAGAAATCCGCCGACGCCGAACTGGCGGTCAAGAAAGCCGGTTTGGCCCAGGCGCACCTCGATCTGGCCAAGACCGTCATCCGCTCGCCGTTCGCTTGCCGCTTGGCCGAGGTCGAGATTCATCCCGGCCAGTTCCTCGCCGCCGGCCAGGCCCTGTTCGAGGCTCACGGCACGGCGTTTTCCGAAGTCGAGGCGCAGATTCCGCTGGACCAGCTCCGCACGCTGATCGATCCCGCACACGGCATCCGGGGGCCGGTCATGATGGACGCGCAAACCGTCAAGGACTTGTTCAACTTTCGCGCCATCGTGCGTTATCGCAGCGGGGACTTCCAGGTCCAGTGGGAGGGCCGCGTGGTGCGGCTGCGGGAGCAGGTCGATCCGCGGACGCGCACGATGGGCCTGGTGATCGCGGTCGATAAGCCGTATGACCAGGCGCTGCCCGGCCGGCGGCCGCCGCTGGTGCAGGGGATGTACTGCGAAGTGGAACTTCGCGGCACCGAGCAGAAGAATCAAGTCGTGATTCCGCGTTCGGCCCTTCACGACGGTCACGTCTATGTCGTGGATGACGATCACCGCCTTCGCCGCCGCCCGGTGACGATCGCGTTCGCCCAAGCTGGCTTTGTGTGCCTGCAGGAGGGACTCTCGCCAGAACAGATCCTGGTGGTCTCGGATCCGACGCCGGCCATCGAGGGACTGCTGACGGAACCGCTGCCGGATCACGAGCTGCAGCAGCGACTTGCAGCTCGAGCCCGAGGAGAGGGAAGCGTCGAATGATCGCCTTCTTCGCTCGGCATCCGACCGCGGCCAATCTGCTGATGATCGTCTTTCTGGCGGTCGGCGTTTTGAGTCTGGGGCGGCTTCGCCGGGAGACGTTTCCCGACTTTCGGCCCACGGAGGTCGAGGTGCGCATCGTGTATCGAGGTGCTACGGCCGAGGAGGTCGAGGAGGCGGTGTGCCAGCGCGTGGAAGATGCGCTGGACCGCGTGCGATTCGTCAAGGAACTGCGTTCCGACGCCCGCGACGGCTTGGCTATCGTCACCGTCAGAATGGAACCGGAGGGCAAGTACCAGGCATTCAAGGACGAAATCGACACCGCCGTTGCGGCGATCGATGACTTTCCGCCGGAGGTCGAAGAGCCGGCGATCACCCAGCTGCACACCACGGACTTGGTGCTGTCGATTCTGGTCGCGGGCCCGCTGCCATTGACCGATCTGAAAGCCTACTGCGAGGACTTCAAGGAGCGGCTCCAGCAGCAGCCTGAAGTGTCGCTGGTCCAGATCCGCGGGTTCTCCACCCGCCAGCTGCGGATCGAGCTGTCCGACGAAGCGTTGCGGCGGTATGGACTGAACGCGGCCGAGGTGGCGGACATCGTTGGGCGGCAGAGTGTGAATCTGCCCGCCGGCGTGATCCAATCGCCAGACGGCGAGCTGACCGTACGGTTCGTCGACCAGCGGCGATCCCCCCGCGAACTGGAAGATCTGGTGATCGTCGCCGGGCCAGGCGGCGCCGAAATTCGACTGGGCGACCTGGGCCGCGTCCGCGACCTGTTCGAACCCGAGGAAGAGCAGGTGTTGTTCGGCGGTCGCCGCGCAGGCTTGCTGAACATCGAGATGACTCGGAACCAAGACGTGATCCGTGTGGCGGACGTCGTCAAGCGGTTCATCGACGCCGAACGGGAACGGCATCCGCAGCTGGACTTCAGCGTCACGCGGGACACCTCGATTCTGGTTCGCGACCGTTTGAAACTGCTGGTCACCAACGGATGGCAAGGCATGTTGTTGGTGTTCGTCACCCTGTGGCTGTTCTTTCATCTGCGGCTATCGTTCTGGGTGGTGATGAGCCTGCCCGTCTCGTTCCTGGGCGCGCTGTTTGTGATGCCCTACCTGGGCCTGACCATCAACATGATGACCATGGTGGGGCTGTTGCTGGCCCTCGGCATCCTGATGGACGACGGCATTGTGATCGCCGAGAACATCGCCACGCACCGCGCGTTGGGCAAGCCGCCACTGCAAGCGGCCGTGGACGGGGTCCGCGAGGTCCAAGCGGGGGTGTTTTCGTCGTTCATCACGACCGTTTGCGTGCTGGGACCGCTGGCCTTTCTGGCCGGGGACATCGGCAAAGTGCTCCAGGTCGTGCCGCTGGTGCTGATTCTGGTCTTGGTGGTGAGCCTGATCGAGGCGTTTTGCATTTTGCCGGCGCACCTGGGGCACGCCTTGCACCAGGGCGGCGGTTCGGGCGAACGCGGGCTGCGCCGCCACGTCGACTGGTTGATCGATGGCGTGCGGGAACGGCTGGTCGGTTGCACGGTGGACGCGCTGCTTCGCTGGCGTTACTTGTGGATCGGGACCGTGATTGGCGTGTTCGTCGTTTCGTTGAGCCTGATTGCCGGGGGCATCGTCAAGTTTCAGGCGTTCCCGGATCTGGACGGGGACGTCATCGAAGCCCGCCTGGTGCTGGCGCCGGGAACACCGCTGGCACGCACCCAAGACGTCGTTCGCCGCATGACCGACGCCTTGGAGCGAGTCAACGAACGGTTTGCCCCGCTGCAGCCGGATGGCAGGGCTCTCGTCGAAACCGTGTACGTCCAGTTGAATCAGAACGCCGAAGCCTTTGAAAACGGTCCGCATGTAGCCACCGTCACCGCGGACCTTTTGACAGCCGAGCATCGCAAGACCGTGTTGGACGACGTGTTTCGCGCTTGGCGAGAAGAGGCGGGAAGCCTGCCCGATATGGTGAGCATGGCGTACACCGAGCCCGGCTTCGGGCCGCAGGGACGCAGCCTGGAAATCCGCCTGCAGGGAAACGATCTTCAGGAACTCAAAGCGGGGGCGACCGAGTTGCGACAGTGGCTCGCCGAATTCGCCGGTGTCCTCAACCTGGCGGACGATCTCCGCGTGGGCAAACCCGAACTTCGGATCCGTTTGCGCCAAGGGGCATTCGGATTGGGGTTGGACGCCGAAGCCATGGCCCGGCAATTGCGATCGGCATTCCAAGGCGTGACCGCCGACGAGATTCAAGTGGGCCGCGAGTCCTACGAGATCGACGTGCGATTCCGCCACGAGGATCGCGACAGCCTGGCCGACTTGGAGGGGTTTCACTTCACCTTGCCCCAGGGAGGTCGCGTGCCGCTGGGCTCGGTGGCCGTGGTCGAAACTCAACGCGGCTGGTCCCGGATTGCCCGAGTCGACCGCTTGCGGACGGTGACGCTGCGCGGGGATATCGACGCCCGGCTGACCAACACCATGCAGCTGGTCGCCCAACTCCGCAACCACTTTTTCCCCGATTTTCAACGCCGACACCCCGGGATCGCCGTGACGTTCGAGGGCGAGCCCAAGGAAGGCGTCACGACCCGGCTGTCCATCCTCCGCGGGATGTTGATCGGGCTGTTGGGCGTGTTCATCTTGCTCAGTTTCCAGTTTCGCAGCTACGTCGAGCCGCTGATCGTGATGGCCGCCATCCCGCTGGCCTTGATCGGCGTGGTGGCGGGACACCTGCTGATGCAGATCAATCTCAGCATGCCCAGCGTGCTCGGCTTCGTCTCGCTGGCTGGCATTGTTGTCAACGACTCGCTGCTGCTGGTCCTGTTCTTGAAGACGGCGAGGCAACAGGGCGGCGACGTCCTGGAATCTGCCGCCCGAGCCAGTCGCCAGCGGTTTCGTGCCATTATTCTCACCTCGTTGACCACGATCGCCGGCCTGTTGCCGCTGCTCGCCGAGCGGAGTTTGCAAGCACAGGTCCTGATTCCGCTGGCCACCAGCATCACCTTTGGCTTGATGGCCTCGACCGTCCTGGTCCTGCTGGTGATCCCCTGCCTGTACGCGATTCTTAACGATCTGGGCTGGGCGGCGACTGGTTCTTGATAGGGATCAGCAAAACAATGACTGTCGCATTCAAAGTGGCGTAAGCTTCCAGCTTGCGAGTATTGCGAATCGCAAGCTGGAAGCTTGCGCCACTTATTTCTTGGCTGATCCTACGGATCAGGGAGCAACGCCGCCGCCTCTCTGAAGATTCATGAACTCGGGCGTGGTCACTCCCATCGACACGTAGATGCTAATGAAGTTGTCCACGGACATCGCGACAGGCTTGACCTGGTCGACGGGCACGAACAGCAGGCCGCCGCCGAAGGGAATCGGCGCGGTGGGGATGATGACGACGTGGTAATCCTGGTCGTCGATTTGCAGGCGGACGGGCGAAGGCATCAAAGCCAGCACTCCGGGGCCGCCTCGACCGCCGAAATAGCAGAACACGACGCTCATCGCTTTCAATTCTGTTTCTTCCTTGCGGTCCAACATGCCCACCAACTGTGTCAAGCTTCCATACAGGCTGCCGATCACCGGGACGCGCCGGAAAAGCCGGTCGAGAAGGTGGTGGAAGAAGCGTTTGGCACCCGTTTCGACCAGCAATCCCAGACCGAACAAAGCGGCCAAGACAACGACCCAACCTATCAGATAGGCGAGGAATCCATCCGAGCCGAACTCCAATCCAAGCGCGGACAGCTTGCGACCGACAAATGTCGTGGGGCCCAGATAGTCGGTCAGAAAGGTGATCACCCACACGACGATGGCGACCGTCAGCACCAGCGGCAAGACCGCCAATAAACCTGCGACGAAATACGCCATGATCCGCCGCCATCCGAGAGACAGTAATTTCAACATGATCGAGTTCGCTTGCGATGATGTGGGTTATTCTCCGCCAGGGACACCTGATTGGGCGGCCGAAAGAAATTAACTCCGTCTTCCCGGTCGCCTGCTACCAAGCCACCTCGGGTTTTGCGGTATCGCCTGGGATCTGGACCGGCAGACGCCAGACGCGGGTGCCGTCGCGATCGGTAAAGTACAAGCGGCTGTCGGATTTCTGCCGAGCGTGTCCGTCGGCCCAAATCGCATAGAAATCCGGGTGGGCGTTGACCGGACGGCGGACGTAGGTGTGATTGTACCGGCTGTCGCGGGTCAATTGCTTGATCTTCGTCCACGTCGTGCCGCGGTCGGTACTGGTCCACATCGCGACCTCGCCGCCGGGGTTGTACGGCTGAGGGCCGGTCTCGGTGGGCGCGATCAATCGCCACGTTCCGTCCTGCTCGATGTACAGCGAGCCAAAGTCGTAGTTATTGTCGGAGCGAATCGTGCCCTGGATGTCCCACGCGGCCCCGGTCCAGCGGGCCGTCTGCCAGATGCGGGGATCGTTCACCGGGCCCGATTCCCAGCCACCGCTGGTCAGGTACAGGATTACCGGGTGGCCGTCGGCGTCGAAGGTGATGTCCTTCATATACACGTTGCGTCCCTGTGACTCGTACTCCTGGACCAAGGCCGGGTTGTCGCACTCGGTCAGCGGCAGGTCGAGCGAATGGCCCGCGGCGTTGTTCCACGATTGTCCCATGTCGGACGTCTCCATGTAATAGAGGTTGGTCCGCCAATTCAGCCCTTTGCCCGGGGGATGGTAATTGAACGCGCTGCCGAGCTTCTGCGCGCCGAACGGTTCGGCAATCTGGTAATGCCCTTGGGCAATCAGGGACAGCAGCCGGGGTTCGGTCCACTCGCGGCCGTCGCGGCTGGTTTGGAAGTAGATCGCGCGGCCGCCCAGGTAGATGGTCTGGAGAAATGCGAATCCCTGGCCCGCCATGTAGAACGGTTGCGTGTAGGAGAAATTGGTCGTCAAAATCCGCTCGAATTCCTCGATCTCGTAAGGCCGCTTGCTGCGGGAGAGGTAGGAAGGCCGGCCCGTGCCGTGCGAGCTGGAGAAGATGAACACGTATCCCTCGGCGTCCATCGCGATCACCGGGTTGTCGTGGGCGTCCGTGGTCCGCTTGTCGACCAACAGCGTCGGCCGCGGCACGGTTCCCGTGGCATGGTCGAAGAACGACACCATGTGCAACAGTGTCGTGCCGTCCTCGTTCGTTCCTCCGTAACAGAAGAACGTCTTGTTAACCTCCGGCCGATAAATGGCAAACGGCCGGTGCTTGCAGCTGTACGTGCCCAATCCGCCGCTGTACTTGTAAACGTACTCGTCGCCCTGCGGTTGGTTGAAATACCAGATGCCGCGATAGCCGTCGAGTTTTCGGTTCTCGAGCTCCGCAATCGACGTGTACGTCCGCTGCCAGGGCGGAAGCGTCGAGTCGGGCGGCGGCTCGATCTTCGGATCGGCCAGGTACCGCGCCGCAAGCGACGTGGCACCGCTGCTCGGCCAGTTCTCGCCGTCCAGCGAGTCCTTGGTCCAGTGCGCAACCAGGCCGTCACGCACCTCGCCCCGCCCGGCGACCGTCGCTGCCTCGTCGGCATCCAGCGCCCGGCTCCACACGCGCACATCCGCGATCTCGCCGTCCAGCACTCGGACCCCCGGTGCCGCGGCGCCGATCAGCAAGGGATGGTCCGCCTGGGGAATCCGGCCGGGCGCTTTCTGCGAGGCCGCGCATCGACCGTTGACGAACAGCCAGATCGTCTGCCCGTCGTACACGCCCAGATAGTGGACCCACGTATCCGTAGCGGGAGCGGCGACGTTGGCGTGCGTGTAACGCGACGGCGCGTACTCGACCAACATGCGAATTCGGCCTTCGTACAGGTACAACGTGAACAGGCTGCCCGGGTTGCCTCGGTTGACCAGCACCTGAGAGCGATCGGTTCGTCGGAACCGCGCCCAGGCGGACACGGAGAATTGGTCGAGATCGAAAGCCGTCGGGTTCGCCGCCTCGGCGTAACTCGTCTTGCCATTGAACGACACCCCCGCCTCCGCAACGGGCTCGTCGGCGGGCACGATCGAAGTGCCGTCCAGATGAGCCAGCGCGAACGCGGCGAGAAAGACGAAAATGCGTTGCATCGGTACGACTCCTGCGTGTTTGTCTCGGGCCATGGATGCCATCACGGGAGTGGCGTCAACTGCATTGCCTCCGTGGCACGAAGTTCCATGACTCATTCGCCGTGGGGAATCCGGGTGGAAATCGCGTTCGTTCCATGGGGCGCGAATATAGCACTGCAGCATTCCCGCTCGCAACATATTGGCCCCATTTTTTCAGACAACTGACCTTCGCGCAACTCGCCATTTTTGTTATTTAGCCGCCCCGTGCGGATTCCATGTGCGGACCGCTTCGTTCGGATCATCTTGCCTTTACCTGGGACGCTAGCTATGCCGAAGATTCGCTTGACCAAGCGTCTGGCAGCCTGGACCACCGCGGTGGTTGGAACCTTGGGTTCCGCCGCCGGGGCTTATACGGTCGTCGGAAATCCTTGGGGTTCGGACGAACCGGCCGCCGCGGAGACGTCCGGTACGCCGGGCGAGTTCCAGCCGAACCATGCCCAGCCGGCCCAGCCGGTACCGATCCCTGACGATGCGGGGCCCCCGTCCGAGTCAGAACGAGGTTTCGCGTCCGATCCGTCACGCAATCGTCGGCCAACAATGTTCCTGGACCCCGCCGTGGCGCCGGCTGCACATGCCCAGTCGGCGGGCAGCGGCGAGGCGCGCAGTAGCTACGGCTATGATCCGCACGTCATGCCGGCGGCGGCCGAGGCGGCCGAGCCCGCCTCCGCTCCCGCTTTCGATGCGCCCTCTCGGCAGGCAAACCGCGGACCTTCGTTGCCCGAATTCCAGCCTCCGACCGGACCGGGGATGGCATCCTCGTGGTCCCCGAGCCCCCCTCAGGATTCCATGCCGGCAGCGAACCAATCGTCGATCTCCCTGTCCCCGCCGACCATGGAAGAACCGCCCGCAGATCCGACCGCGGGCAACACGGGAGCATCGGCGGCCCTTGGCGGCGCGTTGGGGCAGGCGGCGCGATCGGTGATCGGCGATGCAGCCGACGAACCGCCGTCCGACCAGAGTGCCTACTCGACCGCGACCTCCAGTCCGCTGGCGCCGATGCCGCGGCCAGCTGGCGCGGAGCCCGAAACGCTCGATGATCCGCCGTCCGCTGCGCCAATCAGTTCGGCTCCCTTCTCGCCGCTGCAGACTCCGCTCGCCGCTCCCACCGATACCGATCGTGTGCCGAGGGCGTTTTCCGCCGACGAACCATCCGCCCAGCCACTTCTTGCCCCCGTGCCGACAGTATCTGCCAGCGGCTCGGCCGGCTCCGGCCAAGGCGACGGCGTGCCGGGCGCCGATGCGCTGGACGGTGTGCAAGCCCCCGCCTTGACGATCGAGAAGCTCGCCCCGCCGGAAATTCAGGTGGGTAAAGAAGCCACGTTCCAGATTCACATCCGTAACACCGGACCGGTCGCCGCCCACGAGGTCAGCATCCTCGACCGCGTCCCGCAAGGTACACAATTCGTCACCTCGACGCCGGCAGCCACGCCGACGGCTCAAGGCCAGTTGATGTGGAATGTCGGCACTCTGCAACCCGGCGAAGAGACCACCGTGTCCATGCAACTGATGCCGCTGAGCGAAGGCGAACTCGGCAGCGTGGCCCGCGTCGTGTTTCAGGCGCAGGCATCCGTTCGGACCTTGTGTACGCGGCCTAGACTGAGCGTAACCCATACCGGACCGCAGAAGGTGTTGATCGGAGAAAACGTGGTGTTCGATATCACCGTCAGCAATCCGGGCAGCGGCGTGGCGACGGGCGTGATCCTGGAAGAGGACATCCCCGAAGGCTTGACGCACGTGGCCGGCCGGGAATTGGAATTCGAAATCGGCAGCCTGCGGCCCAACGAAACACGGCAATTGCAGCTGACGCTCAAGGCCGACAAGCCTGGCTTGGTGCGGAACGAAATCCTGGTTCGGGGCGATGCGAACCTGATCGCCGAACATGCCGTCGAACTGGAGGTCGTGGCTCCGGCGCTCGAAGTGGCGTTGGACGGACCGAAGATGCGTTACCTGGATCGTCCGGCGACATACGACGTGGTGATCTCCAACCCGGGCACCGCGCCGGCCCGTGAAATCGAGTTGGTGACGTACTTGCCGAAGGGCATGAAATTTGTCTCGGCCGATCACAAAGGCCAGTACGAGCCGCAGAATCACGCCGTGTATTGGAGTCTGGAGGAGTTGCCCGCAGCTCAAACCGGCGCCGCCAAACTGACGCTGTTGCCGCTGCAAACCGGCGCCCAAAAGCTGAAACTCGAAGGCCGTGCCGAACTTGGCTTGCAACAGTCCGTCGAACAAGTCGTCCAAGTCGAGAGCGTCGCGGAACTGCAATTCACGTTCAGCGACGAAGCCGATCCGATCGAAATCGGCGCGGAAACCAGCTATCTGATCACGCTGACCAACAGCGGCTCGAGCGCCGCGACCAACGTCCAACTTGCCATCCGCTTGCCGCCCGAACTCAAGCCGCTGGGCGGCGACGGCCCGACGCGCGTTGCGATCGACGGCGGCCAGTTGCGAATCGATCCGCTGACACGCATCGGCCCGGCCGAACAAGCGGTGTATCGGATCAAGGTCGAGGGCCTGGCTGCCGGACATCAGCGGGTCCAAGTCCAGCTGGTCACCACCGAGATGCCCGTCGCCGTCACGCGGGAAGAGATCACCCGGGTTTACGAAGACCGGTAGACATGGAGGACATCGTTGTGAGCATTTCCCAGTCCTGAAACGTTGACGGCTCGTCCCGAACACCACGTTGTTTTCTTGGGTTCATCGGGTATCATGGTCGAGATGCTGTTGACGAGCGAAGGGAGCAGAGATGCCGAACGACGAGATGAACCGGCGGGCGGGAATTGTGGATGATTTCGAGCGGCACGAGAAGCGGCCGGACGGCCAGCGGTTGGTCACCAGTCTGGACTCTGGACTGTCAATCCTCCGCGACCTGTTCTACGGCCGCATGCATTTCGACGTCGAGACGATGGTCGGCACGGATTCGATGCTGATGCCGCTGTCCGAACCGAAAACCCAACGTGCGACGAAAATCCAGATCGAGATCTTTCAGATTGTCGAGTCGGTCGTGCTGGCCGAGGAGCGACGCTACGTCCGTGACGGCCAATGGTATTCGGATTGGCTGGCGCGATTCCGTCTCGGGGAAATGGCCGTCAAGGAAAAGATCGTCAACGAAATCGCGACGTTCCGCGGGATGAGGCCCGATGGTCGGCGGCTGGCCTTCATGGACGTTCTGATGCGCGTCTTGCCCGAATCGCGCAAAGCGCCGCTGGTGCTGTTCCAGCTGGTGCCCTTGGCGATCCGAATCGCCACCGCCGTCGCATTCCAGGACGTGGCCACGGCGGCCGAAATACGTCGGCAACAGAAGGCGATTCTGCCCGCCATCGCCGATTGTCCCGCTTGCCGCGGCGACGTGCTGGACAACGGCGAACTGTGCGATGTGTGCAGCAATCCGATGTGGGCCTACAAGTGGCTGACCGCGGCGGACTGACGTCGCCGTCGGCAGGTTTTGTTGGAGTTCGCGCTTCAGCGTATCTTTCTCTGCGGGCCGATCCCAACGAAGTACCCTGAAGCATGAATGCCAACTCCGCCGACTTGCCGCGCTTGCCAGCCCACCGAAACGTGACAGCGAGATCCCCGGAATCCCACATGCTCTCCCAGGAGAACCCCCAGTGAACCGCTCGACGACGATCGCCATAACGGCTTGGATGTTGCTCGGCGCCGCCATGCTCTCTGCCGCCGAACGCAATATCATCTTTTTCATCACCGACGACGAGGGCCAGACGTTGGGTTGCTATGGCGATCCGGTCGCCGTCACCCCGAACATCGACGCCTTGGCCAAAGACGGCACGTTGTTCCGCTACGCCTATGCCACGACGGCCAGTTGCAGCGCCAGCCGCTCGGTGGTCATGTCCGGCTTGCACAACCACAAAAACGGCCAGTTCGGCCACCAGCATCACTACCACAAATTCAGTTCGTTCCACGATGTGGTCAGCCTGGCCCTGCCCCGGGTGCTGGCCACCGCCGGCTATCGCACGGCGCACATCGGCAAGTACCACGTGGCGCCGGAAGAGGTCTATCAGTTCCAGACCTATCTGAAGGGGAACGAACGCAATGCCGTGCAGATGGCGGAACAATGCCGGGCGTTCCTGTCGGAACCGTCGGACGAGCGCCCGTTCTTCCTGTACTTCGCCACCTCCGACCCGCACCGCGGCGGCGGCATCGACACCGATTCGCCCCTGGAACTGAAACCGGACCTATTCGGCAACCGGCCTCATCGCGGCTCGCACGACGGTATCCAGGAAGTGTTCTACGATCCGGCGACGGTGCCGGTGCCGTCTTTCTTGCCCGATACGCCGGAGACGCGATCCGAATTGGCCCAGTACTACCAGTCCTGTTCGCGGATCGATCAGGGACTGGGGCGGCTGATCGAAATCCTCCAGCAAGCCGGTCTGTACGACAAGACGCTGATCGTCTACACGTCGGATAACGGGATGGCGTTTTCCGGGGCCAAGACGACGGTTTACGAACCCGGGCTGAAAATGCCGTTCGTCGTGCGGAACCCTTACGAGCCCTGTCGCGGCGTCGTCTCCGACGCCTTGATCAGTCACATCGACATCACCCCGTCGCTGCTGGATTTCGCCGGCGGACTTGATCCCCAGACCAACGGCCCCAAGCAGTGGATCAATCCCAACGAGTACTGGCGGCAACGCGGCGAAGCGCTGCGGGAAAACCGCAGCGGCGGACGCCAGTTCCGCAGCTATCACGGCAAGTCCTGGATTCCCATCCTGGGTGATCCCCGCGGCGAGCACTGGGACACCGTCTTTGCTTCGCACACGTTCCATGAAATCCAGATGTACTATCCGATGCGCGTGGTGCGCGACAGACAGTACAAGCTGATCTGGAACATCGCCCATCCGCTGCCGTACCCCTTCGCCTCGGACCTGTGGGTGGCGTCCAGCTGGCGCGCCCAGTACCAGCAGGGCCCTGCCGCGCTGTACGGCCCACGAACCGTCGGCCGGTACATCCAACGCCCGCAGTTCGAACTGTTCGACATACAGCAAGACCCCGACGAAGCCGTGAATCTGGCGACGGACCCAGAGTACGCCGCCGTGCTGAAGAAGTACCAGCAGAAACTCAAGGCATTTCAACAAGAAACCGACGATCCCTGGATCATGAAATGGGAGTACGAATAGCATGGAAAAGATACGCGTGGTCGAAGCTCGCCGTGCGGAAGCGATCGGCCGTCAGGTTTGCGTGCAAGGCTGGATCCGGACCCGCCGCGACTCGAAGGGCGGCTTCAGTTTTCTGGAGGTCAACGACGGTTCCAGCTTGGGCAACCTGCAGATCGTCGCCGATAACGAGCTGCCCAATTACGAGTCCGAAGTCAAACGGCTTTCGGCCGGTTGCAGCGTCACCGTGGTCGGCCTGGTAAAGCCGTCGGGCGGCCAGGGCCAGGCGACGGAAGTCGCCGCCCGGGAGGTGACCGTGCATGGCTGGGCGGATCCCGAAACCTATCCCTTGCAGAAGAAGCGGCATTCGTTTGAAAAGCTGCGGGAATGGGCACATCTGAGGCCGCGAACCAACAGCTTTGGCGCGGTGATGCGCGTTCGCAATTGCGTCTCGCGGTCGATCCACAACTTCTTCCAAGAAGAAGGCTTCGTGTACATCCACACGCCGATCATCACGGCCAGCGATTGCGAAGGCGCCGGCGAAATGTTCCGCGTCACCACGCTGGACCTGGCGCAGGTGCCCAGGCACGAGGGCCGGGTTGACTACAGTGTGGACTTCTTCGACCGCCCCGCCTATTTGACGGTCAGCGGCCAGTTGGGAGCCGAAGTGTTCGCCACCGCGTTGAGCAAGGTGTACACGTTCGGGCCCACGTTCCGCGCCGAGAATTCGAACACCTCGCGGCATTTGGCCGAGTTCTGGATGGTCGAGCCGGAGATGGCCTTTTACGAACTGACGGACAACATGGATCTGGCCGAACGGTTCTTGAAACGTATCTGCCGCGACGTGTTGGCCCAATGCGACGAAGACATGCAATTCTTTAACGAACGGGTCGACAATACGGCGATCGAAACCGTTCGTCAGATCGTCGATCACGATTTCGTGCGTGTCCCGTACACGGAAGCCGTCGAGATCCTGAACGCCAGCGGCACGGCCTTCGAGTTCCCCGTCACATGGGGACAGGACCTGCAGTCCGAACACGAGCGTTATTTGACCGAACAGCACTTCCAGTCGCCGGTGATCCTGTACGACTATCCGCGTACGATCAAGCCGTTCTACATGCGGGTCAACGACGACGGCCGAACTGTGCGGGCCATGGATGTACTGGCGCCGAAAGTGGGCGAAATCATCGGCGGCAGCCAGCGCGAAGAGCGGCTGGACGTGCTCGAACAACGCATGGCCGAGCAGGGATTAGATGCCAAAAACTACTGGTGGTATCTCGACTTGCGCCGCTTTGGCACGGTGCCGCACGCGGGCTTCGGACTGGGCCTGGAACGCGTGCTGCAGTTCATTACCGGCATGAGCAATATCCGCGACGTGATCCCCTTTCCCCGTACGCCAGGCAATGCAGAGTTTTGAATTTGACGAACGCGATCACTAGGAGGTTGTCGATGAACAAGATCGAACGTGTTTTGGCGGTGCTCGAAGGCCGCCAGCCGGATCGGCCGCCGATATCTTTTTGGCACCATTTTCCGCTGGAATGTGCGGCGGGACCAGCCGCTGTCGAGGCCCATGTGCGGCATGTCGAGCGGTACGATCTGGACTTTTTGAAGATCATGGACGACAACCGCTATCCGCGGATCGGTCTGCCGGATGAGATGGTCTGCCAGGCCGCGGATCTCGAATGCCTGACGGTGTTTCGGGGCGACGAAGGCACCTTCGGTCAGCAACTGGAACTGATCGGCCAGTTGTCCAAGCGGTATGCAGGTCAGATGTTGATGATCACCACCATCTTCAACGCTTGGACGACGTTGCGGCTGCTGATGGCTCCCCCGGCGGGAAAGCACGGGCCGCCAAAGCTGGGAGGAGATGTCGATCCGCGAGACGAGCGGATGTGGCAGCTGTTGCGCCAGTCGCCGACGGCATTGGCACGGGCACTCGACACGATCGCTACTTCGCTGGCCAACTTCTGCGTGCGCTGCCTCGCGGCTGGAGCCGACGGGATTTTCTTGTCGGTTCGCGACGACTGGGTCGATACGCCAGAAAACGGACTGGGAAACTACGACGCGCTGGTACGCCCGGCGGATTTGAAAATTCTGGCGGGAGCCGAGCGGGCCGTTTTCAATATGCTGCACGTTTGCGGCCAGGCGGTCAATTTCAGCCGCTTTGCCGAGTATCCGGTCCACGCGGTGAATTGGGCCGATAGGTATGCAGGTCCCCCGTTGGCCGCCGTCGCTACCACCATGCGACCGGCAATCTGTGGGGGACTGGACAATCTGGGAACTCTAACCTCGGGAACACCGGAAGATTGTCAACGCGAGGTCGCCGACGCGATCAGGCAGGTGGCTCCACGGCCGCTGATCGTGGCCCCCGGCTGTACGTTCGACCCAGACACGGTGCCAGCGGCGAATCTCGATGCGGTGCGGCGAGCGGTCGAAATCGGGGCGGGCGGGATATAGATGGTTTGTCAATTTATAACCCGCTCTTCCGCCTTTCGCGTGCTATGCACGAGGAAGAAGTGGGTTATAAATTGGGGGTTATAGATGGAATGCTGATGCTCAATCTTCCTTGCCCCCAATTTATAACCCGCTCTTCCGCTGATTGATTTTGGAGCCGCGATGCCTCTGGCTTATTTGAACGGAAAATTGGTGCCTGCCGCTCAAGCGGTCGTACCGGTGTATGATGCAGGCTTTATGCTTGGCACGACGGTTGCAGAACAGTTGCGGACGTTCGGCGGGCGCCTATTTCGGCTGGAGCAGCACTTGGGGCGTCTGCAGCACTCGCTGGACATCGTCGGGGTTGATCTGGGGCAGCCGATGTCCGAATTGGCGCATGTGGCCGACGATTTGGCGTCGCGCAACCATGCGTTGGCCGATCCGGGCGACGATTTGGGACTGTCGATTTTCGTCACCCCGGGGCCCTACAGCACGATGGCGGCGATGGTTGCCGCCGATGCGTCCCGCGGGCCGTTGGTCTGCATCCATACCTATCCCTTGCCGTTCCATCTGTGGGCGGACAAGTACCGCACGGGGCAAACGTTGGTCGTTACCGACGTCCAGCAGGTTCCTTCCGAGTGCTGGCCGGCGGAACTGAAGTGCCGCAGCCGGATGCATTACTATTTGGCGGATCTGAAAGCTCGCCGCATCGAGCCTGGGGCGAGGGCCGTTCTGCTGGACGCGGGCGGGCACGTACTCGAAGCTTCTACCGCCAACCTGTTCATCTTCCGCCGGGACGAGGGGCTGATTTCGCCGCCCAAGGAGAAGATCTTGCCTGGCGTCAGCATCGGCGTCGTCGCTGAACTGGCGCGGGAACTGGAAATCCCGTTTCTGTATCGCGATTTAACCGTCGAGGAAACTCTGCGGGCCGACGAAGTGTTGCTCAGCAGCACCAGCCCGTGCGTTTGGCCCGTACTGCGGCTGAACGGCCAGACCATCGGCGACGGCACGCCCGGCGAGGTGTTTCAACGGCTGCTGACGGCCTGGAGCGATCTGGTGAACGTCAACATTCAAGCCCAGGCGGAACGGTTCGCCCAGCGTTCGACAGACTGGTAGGATATAAGAACGGAGCAAATCTCATGCGAACAGACCCGTTGCAAGCCAGTGAGGACAGGCAACAGGCTTACCCCGTTCTGCCAATCCGCAACAGTGTATTGTTTCCCAATTTGATCCTGCCGTTGAGCGTGGGGCGGACCGCCTCGTTGGCGGCGCTGGACGCGGCCTTGGCGGCGGAAGACAAGACGATTGTGGTGGTTGCGCAGCGCGAGCCCGGTACCGACGATGTGGGGGTCGCGGATTTATACGAAGTCGGCACGCTGGCGACGATCAAGAAGATCGAGCGTCAGGATGACGTGATGCATCTACTGGTATTCGGCTCGGAACGGGTCGAGTTGGGCGAAGTCGAAAGCACCGAGCCGTATCTGTGTGTCAAAGTCCGACGCTTGGCGGCGCCCAAGGACAAGAGTACCGAGGTAGACGCACTGCATCAGGAGATGCTGGACGTAATCCGCAAGATCTCGGAACTGCTGGCCTCGCACACGCCTGTCGAGTTGATCGACGTGGTGCTGCAAACCAAGGACATGATGCAGCAGCTGTACTTGTTGGCCTCGCTGCTGAACATTGACGTGTCCAAGGCCCAGACGCTGTTGGCCGCACCGACGCGGCAGTTCGCGTTGGAAAAGATGCACGAGTTCCTCGGCTACGAGTTGCAGGTACTCGAACTGCGGCACAAGATCGCTTCCCAGGCCAGCACGGAGATCGGCCGCGAGCAGCGGGAGTATTTGCTGCGGCAACAGATGAAAGCGATCCAGGACGAGTTGGGCGGCAAGAGCCCCGAGGAGGCGGAGACGGAGGAGTTGCGGCGGCGACTGGACGAAGCGGAACTGCCGGAAAAAGCCTTGAAAGAAGCCGAAAAGGAACTTCGCCGCCTGGAACGGATGTCGCCCAACGCGGCGGACTATCAAGTGACGCGGACCTATCTGGACCTGGTGGTGGAACTGCCTTGGCACAATACGACCGAGGACAATCTGGAACTGCCGCGGGCGCGAGCGATCCTGGACGAAGACCATTTCAACTTGAAGGAAGTCAAGGCACGGATCGTCGAGCATTTGGCGGTCATGAAGCTGAATCCGCAGGCGAAAGCGCCCATCCTGTGCTTTGTGGGGCCGCCCGGCGTGGGCAAAACGTCGTTGGGCCAGTCGATCGCTCGGGCACTGGGACGCGAGTTCGAGCGATTGGCGCTGGGGGGGCTGCATGACGAGGCCGAGTTGCGAGGGCATCGCCGCACGTACATCGGGGCCATGCCGGGCCGCATTTTGCAGGCCATCCGCCGCGCCGGTGTCAAGAACCCGCTGCTGATGCTGGACGAGATCGACAAACTGGGCCACGACTATCGGGGCGACCCGGCGGCGGCTCTGATGGAAATCCTCGATCCGGCCCAGAATCACGCCTTTCACGACAACTATTTGGACCTGCCGTTCGACCTGTCGAAGGTGTTCTTCATCACTACGGCCAACACCTTGGAAAGCATCCCGCGACCGCTGCTGGACCGCATGGAGGTGTTGCGTCTGGCGGGATACAGCGACGAGGAGAAATGTGAAATCGCCGAGCGGTACTTGATCCCGCGTCAAGTGAAAGAGTCGGGGTTGACTTCCGAGCAGATCGACTTCCCCCGCCCGACCCTGCAGCACTTGATCGGCCATTACACGCGTGAGGCGGGGGTCCGCGAATTGGAACGTACGCTGGGCCGAATCGCGAGGAAAATTGCGACTCAAGTGGTCGAAGGCCGCACCGAACCGGCGGCAATTGCTGCCGAGGAATTGGGCGAAATGCTTGGTCCGGAGCGGTTTCTCCCGGAAAAGGCTCGCCGGCAACTCCAAGCGGGCGTGGCGGCCGGGTTGGCTTGGACCGAAGCGGGTGGCGACGTGTTGTATGTCGAGGCCTTGCTGCTGCCCAACGGCAAGGATCTAAAGCTGACCGGGCAACTGGGCGACGTGATGCGCGAATCGGCCGAGGCGGCTCAGAGCTATATCCGGTCTCGCGGCCGCGAATTGGGCATCGACCAGAAGCGACTGGACAAGTTCAGCGTTCACATCCACGTTCCGGCCGGCGCGACGCCCAAGGATGGGCCCTCGGCCGGGATTACCATGGCCGTCGCCTTGGCCTCGCTGCTGACCGGCTGCGCAGCTCGCAGCGACACGGCAATGACCGGCGAAATTACGCTCAGCGGCCTGGTGTTTCCCGTTGGCGGCATCAAAGAAAAGCTGCTGGCCGCCCATCGGGCTGGAATGCGGCGGGTGATCTTGCCGAAGGCCAACGAAAAAGACTTGCGCGAGTTGCCCGAACACGTTCGTGCGGAGATGGAATTCGTGTTTGCCGAGCATATCGACGATGTGCTGACTGCGGCGATGCCGGAATTGAAGCTGGGCAAGAAATGATCATAGGGCGGGTTATCCACGGGGGAAATACGGTCGCAAACCCCAAAAACAGCCCCGTTTAATAAGGACTGCTTATCACCCGCCCACCTTTCGGAGATCTTGTCGAGGCATTATTTTTTTATCCGAGGGGGGTTCTGACTATTCCTATGCCAGCGGATTCGAGTTAGGATATTTGGGACCCGACAAAGATGAGGAGAAAATCATGAGGGTGCTATCTTACGCTTTCGCGTTGTTGGCTTTCGCGGCCGCCAGTAGTGTGTGGTGGACGCATGGGCAGGGGAACGCACAGCAGCAGCCACCGCCGGCAAGCCAGACGAATTGGCCTCAAAGTCAGGCGAACTTTCCACAGGCCGCGGGCTGGGGCGGTGGCGGTTGGGGCTGGGGCGGTACGCATGCCTCGACGGCCGAAGAAGGCATGATGACGGGCATGGCCAACATGATGCAGGCCGCCGGTGCCCGAAATCTGATGAATTCTCAGGCCCTGGGGTTCGTCGAAGACGCGCGGCGGAAGAACATCGACAACCGGATGTACGGCACGGATGCATACTTCGAGATGCGAAAGACCAACCGGGAAGCCCGTGCTGCCGAAACCGGGCCGCCACCGACGAGAACGGATCTGGAACGGTTCGCTCGTCAGCGGGCGCCGCAGCGGCTGAGCCCCAGCGAGTTGGATCCTTTGACCGGGGCGATCGCATGGCCCGCGATCTTTCGCGACGATGAATACAAGGAATATCGCGATGCCCTGGAGCGACTGTACGGCCAACGCGCCAGCGCCGGCTATCTGACCGGTTCGGAGCGCGGCGGATTGGCGCAAGCGATCGACGCGATGCAAGCGGACTTGAAAATGAATATCCGCAATTACGTGCCCCAGGATTACGTTCAGGCCAGATCCTTCCTCGACGGGCTGAGGCTCGAGTTGCTCGCTCCGTCAAGTTGAGAATCGGGTCTGCTGTGTGTGGAAAAATGATAGGCGAATTGCTGGATTTGTGAGGTATATTATGCGTGGCTTGTCCTTTGCCATTGGCATCGTTGGACTGCTCGGGTGCTCGTCGTTGTTGGCTGCCGAGTCGGCGATTGCGGAACCGACCGATTTGGAATCCCTGGTGGCAGCCGTGTCTGACCCAGACCCGGTCGTGGCAATCAATGCCATCGACGCGTTGGGCAGGCTGGGGCCGCAAGCTGCCGAGGCGGTGCCAGCGTTGATTCAGGCTTTGAGCAGCGATGACGAAGCGGTGCAGTGGCGCGCCAAGCGGACGTTGGGGGCGATCGGCCCGGCGGCGAAACAGGCGGTGCCGGAGTTGCTCAAAGCGTTGGATGACGACAGCTCGACCGTCAAAGCGTATGCCGCCTTTGCCTTGGGAGCAATCGGCCAGGCCTCGGAACCGGCGGCCGAAAAGCTGATCGAACTGGCCTTTGACGCCGATCCCTTGGTTCGTCGCGCTTCGCTCCGCGCACTGCGCTCGATCAAAGCTCATCCAGAGAAGACGCGGCCGTTGTTCCTGAAGATGCTGGAACAAAGCGATCCGTCCGTCGTATTGCCGGCGCTGTTTTCCATTGCCGAAGCGGGCGTCGAAGCGGTCGGCCCGATGCGTCAGGCGCTAAAAGACGAAAAACTGAGCTATTGGGCTTGTGTGGTTCTGGCCGATATCGGCGCACCCGCCGCAGCCGCCGTGCCGGAACTCTCGGATGTTCTCCGCCACGGGGAACCCGAGGTTCGCATGCAGGCGCTGCTGGCCTTGGCGGCCATCGGGCCCGCTGCGGCTCCTGCGGTTCCAGCGATCGTCAAGCTGTTGGAGAGCGACGAATTCGAGGCAGTTCGTTTTTCGGCGGCGTATGCCTTGGGGGCGATCGGTCAGGAGGATGAGGACGCCACCAAAGCCTTGGTCGCCGCCGCGCGGAGCGACAGGCCGATTTTGAAGGCCGTCAGCTTGTGGGTCTTGGCGAGCCAAAACCCGGAGAATCTGGAAGTCGTCGAATATGCCGCCCAGACGCTGGCGGCAGGGCTGGCGTCGGAGGATGCCGAGTTGCGGACGGTCACGGCCAGGCTGCTGGGGCAATTCGATGGACATCCGGAAATCGTCGGACCGGCGCTGGTCGCGGCGCTGCGGGATGCCGATCCGCGGGTCATCGATCACGCCGTGGCGGCGCTGGCCGCACTCGGCCCGAAAATTCTTCCCCGTGTGGCCTTAGCGCTGCAGGACAAGGAACGCCGGCATTTTGCGGCGGCCCTCGTCTCTCGTATGGGAGCATCCGCGGCCCCAGTGGTTCCGGCATTTGTCGAAGCCTTGCGCGAGCCGCCCGCCACTGACGACGACTTGCTGTTTCGCCATCGGGCGCAACTCGCGCTGGCCGCCATCGGTCCCGAAGCGACGGAGGCCATCCCGGTCCTGATCGAGTCGCTGGCTTCGGAAGACGAGCACGTCCGCGGCAGCGCCTGTTATGCGCTCGGCAAGATGGGCGCTGCTGCTGCCGAGGCGGTGCCGGCGCTGGAAAAGCAGCTGGACGAGTTGGAGGGCACGTCCTGTACGGCCTTCGTTTGGGCGCTGCTGCAAATCCTCCCCGATGCTTCGGAACTGGGTGCCAAAGCGGTCCCGATGCTGGTCAAAGCCCTGAACCATGAAGAATACCTGGTTCGCGTCGAAGCCGCCACAGCTTTGGGGCAAATCGCGGCCGCGGCCAAGCCCGAAATCATCGAACTGCTGAGAGAATTGGCGGCCCAGGACGACAGCCCACGCGTGCGCGAGGCGGCGGCTGAAGCCGTCAAGAGACTCGGGCCGCAGTAAGTTGGCGGGCCCGTGGCGTTTGGCCGCCGGGCCTTGATCGCAACCCGGCGAAAGGCTCGCAACGATGGGCTCGGTGTTCTTGATCCACTCGGCTCGTGGGCCGTTGTTGATTTGCGACACTCTGGCGGGCTGTGCCACGAGTGCCTACTGGATCCCCAGCAGTTCGACATCGAAAATCAGCACCGAATGCGGAGCGATCACATTGCCGGCTCCGTTGGCCCCATAGGCCAGCTCCGAGGGCACGAAGATCCGCCATTTCTCGCCGACATGCATCAGCTGCAGGGCTTCCGTCCAGCCCGGAATCACCGCGTTGACTTGAAACGATACCGGCTGGCCGGAGCGTAACGAACTGTCGAATACTGTCCCGTCCAACAGTGTTCCTTCGTAGTTCACCTGTACGGTATCGGTCGCTTTCGGAGTCGGCCCCTGGCTGGCTTTGATGACTTGGTATTGCAGTCCGCTGGTTAGCGTCTTGATGCCCGACTTCTTGCCGTTGGCGTCCAAGAAGGCTTGCCCCTCTCGCTTGTTTTTCTCCCCGGCAACCGCATTTCGCTGCTCGCGTCCAGCCTGGACAGCGCGGCTGAAGGCCTGGAATGCCGCTTGGAGTTGGACGTCCGTGTAGCGAGGCTTCTGGCCCTGCATGGCATCCTTGAGTCCCAGGATCAGTTGATCCACATTGACGTCGACGCCTTCGGACTTGAAGTTGCCTCCGATTTGCTGGCCGATCCCATAGCTGGCGATCTCGGCCGCGGTCTTGGCGTCCATCGGCGGCGCGGCGTCGGGAACAGGAATCTCGGCCGCGTACACCGTGCAAACCGCGACCAAAAGAACAACGATCGAACCGAGACATTTCATGGAACAAGTCTTTCTGGGGTGAAGATTGAGGATTTGCGCCCTGTCCCGGTCTCGTACCGGCGGCGGCAAGGGTGTAGATTGTGACCGTTGGGAGGGCCGGATGCCAAGGGGGGACACGGCAGAAAAGGGCACGCGAGGCGTGGACTCCAACGGGGAAGGAAGCAGCGATGACCAAAAACATCCCGCCAGCGATGTTGCTGTTGACGTTTCTGGCCGCAATCTGGGCACAGGATATCCTCGACGCCGTCGCCTGGGCGCGGGACAGCTATCCCGTCGATCCGCAACGGGTCTACTTGACCGGTGCGTCGGGCGGCGGTCACATGACCTTGCTGATGGTGAGGCGTGTCCTCGAAAGCACATGAGTCACAGAATCCAGGTCGCTTTGGTGATTACCGAATTGGAGGTCGGCGGCGCCGAGCGGTGCCTGGCTCAGGTTGCCGCCGGATTAGATCGCGCGCGGTTCGCTCCCGTGGTGTATTCTCTGGCGGCTCGGCCTTCGGAGTCCCGTGGGGCCCTCGTGCGGCAATTGGACGAGGCCGCGGTGCCGGTTCGGTTCATTGGCGTGCGGGCGGCCTGGCAGATCCGCGCCGCCGTGAGGACGCTGCGTTCGCTGCTGGCGGAGCAACGGCCGCAGATCGTACAAACGTTCCTTTTTCATGCCAACGTCGTCGGCAGCTTGGCCCTTCGCGGTTCCTCTGCCCCGCGACTGATTCACGGAATTCGTGTGGCGGATCCGTCTTGGTGGCGTCAGGCCGTTGAACGGCGGAGCACGATGCGGGCGAACAAAGTCGTCTGCGTCAGCCGCTCGGTGGCCGACTACTGCGCCGCGCGATTGCGAGTTCCCTCGGACAAACTGGTCGTGATTCCCAATGGTATCGCCGCGGAAGCGTATCGCGATTTGCCGCCTGCCGACTTGCGTCAGTTCGGGGTGCCACCGGGGCGGCACGCGATCGTCTTTGTCGGCCGGCTGCATCCCCAGAAGGGGTTGGACTGGCTATTCTCTTTGGCCCCGCGATTGTTCGAGCAGCTGCCCGATCACGATTTGCTGTTGGTTGGCGACGGCCCGGAGCGGGGCCAGCTGGAAGCGAACGTCCGCGCACGGGGACTGCAACCGCGAGTGCATTGGGCCGGCTGGAGCCCGCTGGTACCACAAATCCTTGCCGCCTCGGAGCTGTTGGTTCTGCCGTCCCGTTGGGAAGGAATGCCGAATGTGCTGTTGGAGGCCATGGCGGCTGGATTGCCCATCGTCAGTACTCGGGCTCAGGGGGTCGAGGAGCTGCTGGGGCCGCTGGCAGATGAACAATGTGTGGACTTTGGCGACACCGAGGCCTTCCTGGATCGCATGCGGAGGCTGGCCGAGAATCGCCAAGCGGCGGTCGAGACGGGGCGCCGCAATCGGGAACGTGTGGCGCAGTACTTTTCCCGGGCGGCCATGCTGCAAGCCTACGAAGGAGTATATACCTCGCTCGTTACGCCTTGACCAATCTGTCCTGGCCGCCGACAATCTCGGTTCAGCGTGTCCGGTTTCCCGCATTTCGTTGTTTCCTGGTGATTTTGTATGACCGATGCAACCCAGTCTCTGCCAGAGGCCCCACCGCAGGCCACCATGCAGGTCCCCGACGCCGCCGGGCGTTTCGGCCGTTTTGGCGGGCGATACGTCCCCGAGACCCTGACGCAGGCCCTCGAACAATTGACGGCGGAGTACGAAGCATCGCTTCGCGATCCGAATTTCCAGGCCGAATTAGACCACTTGCTTCGCGACTTCGTCGGCCGCCCTTCGCCGCTGTATCATGCTCGGCGTCTGAGCCAGCGGTGTGGTGGGGCGCAGATCTGGTTCAAACGCGAGGACGTGAACCACACCGGGGCGCACAAGATCAACAACACCCTGGGCCAGACGCTATTGACCTTGCGGATGGGCAAGTCGCGGGTGATCGCCGAGACGGGCGCCGGCCAGCACGGCGTGGCGACGGCGACGGCCTGTGCGCATTTCGGTCTGCAATGCGTGGTCTACATGGGCGAAGAGGACATCCGCCGCCAGGCGCCCAACGTGTTCAGCATGAAGCTGCTGGGGGCGGAAGTCCGTTCTGTGACCAGCGGTTCGAGGACGCTCCGCGACGCAATTAACGAAGCCATGCGGGATTGGATGTCGAGTGTCGAGACGACGCACTACATCTTAGGTTCCGTCATGGGGCCTCACCCCTTCCCGCGGATCGTGCGGGATTTTCAATCCGTGATCGGATGCGAAGCTCGGCAGCAATGCCTGGACCGTTTCTCGCGGTTGCCCGACGTGATCATGGCGTGCATCGGCGGCGGCAGCAATGCGGCCGGCATGTTCCATGCGTTTATCGAGGATGCCGAAGTCGAATTGATCGGCGTCGAAGCGGGCGGACGAAGCCCGCGGGCGGGCGATCACGCCGCCACGCTCAGTTACGGTCAGCCCGGTGTCCTGCATGGCAGCTTCAGTTATGTGCTGCAGGACGAAGACGGCCAGACGTCGGACGTGCATTCGATCTCGGCGGGACTGGACTACCCCGGCGTCGGCCCGGAACATAGTTACTGGAAAGACACGGGCCGCGTCTGTTACGTGAATGCTCGCGATGACGAGGCCCTGCAGGCCTTTGATGCCCTGGCGCGCATGGAGGGCATCATGCCGGCTTTGGAGACCGCCCACGCGATTGCCCGAGCGATGGAAGTCGCCGCCCAGCGGCCGAGCGATCAAATCGTGTTGGTCTGCCTGTCCGGGCGCGGCGACAAAGACGCGGCGGAAATCGCTCGGCTGCGCGGCGAAACAATCTTCGGCGATGAACCCCGAACTCCCCCCCATTGAGAAACCCATGTCCGCGATCGACCGCTTGTTTGCTGATCTTCGTTCTCAAGGCCGCAAGGCGCTGATGCCGTTTGTCACGGCCGGTGATCCGGACCTGGCGTTCACGGCCGACGTGTTGCGGGAACTGGCGAGCCGAGGCTGTCCGCTGTGCGAGTTGGGCATTCCTTACAGCGACCCCATCGCTGACGGCCCCGTGATTCAGGCGTCGTATACCCGCGCGCTGGACAGGCACGTCAAGCTGGCCGGCATCTTCGAGACCATCGGCCGACTGACACGGGAAATCCACATGCCGGTCGTCAGCATGGTCAGCTATGCGATCATCTTCCGGCATGGCCCGCAAGCGTACATCCGGGACGCTCGAGCCGCGGGGTTCGCGGGTGCCATCGTGCCCGACCTGCCGCTCGACGAATCGGAGGAATTGGCCGAAATCTGCCGCGGCGAGGATTTCAGTTTGATCCAGTTGGTCACTCCGACGACGCCTCGCGAGCGCGCGGTGCGGATTGCCCGCAGTTCGAGCGGCTTTCTGTACTACGTCTCCGTTGCGGGCATCACGGGCGAACGCCGCGAGTTGCCGCCGGAGTTGTTGGACAACGTGGCTTGGCTGAAGACGCAGACGGATCTGCCCATCTGCATCGGCTTTGGAATCAGCCGTCCGGAACACGTGCATTCTATCGCGCCGGTAGCCGACGGCGTGATCGTGGGCTCGGCCTTCGTGCGGCGTCTGGTCGAAGCGGACTGCCGTCCGCGATCCGAGGTGCTCCGAGAAATCGGTGATTTTGCCGAAGTGCTGCTGGCCGCATTGGACGGATAGCGGATGATTCGCCACAGAGAGCGCCGAGCGCCGAGCACAGAGAACGCTGAGCACAGGGAGAGGACGACAGGATAAGGACGAACAAGGTGCCCCACGTCCTGGTGTTGTGCGAATACGCTTCGCTCAATGGTGGCGAACGGTCGCTGCTGGCCGTGCTGGACGGCTTGTGCGCCGCGGGGTACCAGATACATGCCGCTGCGCCGGCGGCGGGGCCGTTGGTGGCGGCGTTTGCCGAACGCGGTGTCCGCGTGGTCGAGTTGGATTTGCATGACGCCCTGGGCCGGCGTTTCGAATTGAGCTTGTGCCGCGATCAGCTTCGGGCGGCAATCGAAACGCTCCAGCCGGATCTGATCCATGCCAACAGCCTGGCGATCAGTCGCCTGGCCGGTCCGGTGGCGGCGGAACTTGGCCTGCCAAGCCTCGGCCATTTGCGCGACATCATCAGGGTTCCGGCGGCGGTCATCGCGGATTTGAATCGGCATACGCGATTGGTGGCTGTTTCTCACGCGACGCGGGACTGGTACGTCGCGCTGGGCCTGGCTGCCCATCAGACGCATGTGTTGTACAACGGCGTCGACTTGACTTGTTTCCGGCCACGCCCGCCGAGCGGTTATTTGCACCGCGAACTCGGTCTGTCGCCCGAGAATCGGCTGGTTGGGGTTATCGGCCAACTCGGCATGAGGAAGGGGCTGTTGACGCTGATGGCGGCGGTCCGCGAAGTGACTTCTGTGACGGACGATGTGCATTTCGTCATCGTTGGCCAGCGTTACTCGCAGAAGCAGGAAGCGCTGGACTACGAGCGGCAAGTGCGGGCTGCCGCCAATCACGGCACGCTACGAGGTCACGTCCATTTCCTGGGCGTCCGTAGCGACGTGGACCGGCTGCTGAACGAAATCTCGCTGTTGGCTCATCCCGCGCGGCAAGAACCGCTGGGCCGAGTCCTGTTGGAGGCGGCGGCCGCAGGCGTGCCTGTCGTGGCGACCGACGTCGGTGGCACGCGGGAGATTTTCCCGCAGGACACGGCCGCGGCTTGCCTGGTGCCGCCGGACGACTCTACGGCGATGGCCGCCGTGATCGTGCGACTGCTGGACGACGTTGGCCAGCGCACGGCGATCGGGCAAGCGGCACGTCGGCGAGCCGAGCAAGCGTTTGATGCCAATCGCGCGGCCGAAATACTGGGGCGACATTACCGCGAGTTGATTCACCCGTGAGCGAATCTGGCGGGATTTGTGATGATCTCTGCGCTTCACCAGCGTCCTTGCCGCGCGGCGGTGCGACGGCCGATTGGCGAACCGGGCCTTGGGATAAACGCTCTGGGTGGGTATGTTGATAGGCTCGCCATCAGGCGATTGGGGCTGGCGGAGGTTGGCATGCGAGGAGTACTTCAGATACGGCCATCGGGCCGCGAGACAGGACAGCAGGCAACATGAGCAAGCAATACATTTACACCATCGCCGGATTGACCAAGAAGCATGGTCAGCGCGAGGTGCTGAAAGACGTCTGGCTGGCGTTCTATCCGGGGGCCAAGATCGGCGTGCTGGGGCGGAACGGAGCGGGGAAAAGTTCACTGCTGCGGATTATGGCCGGGCAGGACACCGAGTTTGACGGCGAGGCCCGCTTGAGCGACGGGTTTACCAGGGGCTTTCTGCCGCAGGAGCCGATGTTGAATCCGGACAAAGACGTCTGGGGCAACGTCGAAGAGGCCGTGGCGCACCGCCGCGGCATGCTGGACCGCTACAACGAGATCAGCGTGAAACTGGGGGAGCCGCTCGACGATCGCCAGATGCAGAAGTTGTACGACGAGATGGCGAAACTCCAGGACCTGATCGACACCACCAACACCTGGGAATTGGACCGCGAGATCGAAATCGCCTTTGACGTGATGAACCTGCCGCCGCGGGATGCGGAGGTCGAGACGTTATCCGGCGGCGAGCGGCGGCGGGTGGCATTGTGCAAGCTGCTACTGCAACGGCCCGACCTGCTGTTGTTGGACGAGCCGACCAACCATTTGGATGCCGAGGCGGTGGCGTGGTTAGAGCGGCACTTGTCCGAGTATCCCGGCACGGTCGTGGCGGTGACGCACGACCGGTATTTTTTGGATAATGTGGCGGGCTGGATCCTCGAATTGGATCGCGGCCGGGGCATCCCGTGGGAAGGCAACTACTCGTCGTGGCTCGAACAGAAACAAGAACGTCTGGCCAAAGAGGAAAAGTCCAGCCTCGCGCGGCAGAAGTCGTTGCAGCGCGAACTGGAGTGGGTCCGCATGGCGCCCCGCGCTCGGCAAGCCAAGAGCAAGGCCCGCATCAAGGCTTACGAGCAGATGGCCGCTCAGGATTTCGAGGAGCAACTGGACGAGTTCGAGATCCAGATCCCGCCCGGTAAACACTTGGGCAATCTGGTGATCGAAGCCGAGAACCTGATGAAGGGCTTTGGCGACCGCCTGCTGATCGAGAACCTGAGTTTCAACCTGCCCGCCGGCGGCATCGTGGGCGTCATCGGTCCCAACGGGGCCGGAAAGACGACGCTATTTCGCATGTTCATGGGCGAGGAGCAACCCGACGCAGGCGAACTGCGCGTCGGGCCCACCGTCGAACTGGGCTATGTCGACCAGAACCGCGACGCGTTGAACCCGACCAGCACGGTGTTCCAGGAGATCTCCGGCGGCTTGGAATCCTTGGAGATGGGTGGCAGAAAGATCCACGCGCGGGCCTATGTCTCTCGATTCAACTTCCGCGGCCCCGACCACGAGAAGAAAGTTGGCGAGCTGTCCGGTGGCGAGCGCAACCGGGTTCACTTGGCAAAACTTCTGCGCCGCGGCTCGAACGTCTTGCTGTTGGACGAACCTACCAACGACTTGGACGTGGACACCTTGCGGGCATTGGAAGAAGCCATTCTGAATTACGCCGGCTGCGTGGTCGTGATCAGCCACGATCGCTGGTTCCTGGACCGCATCGCCACGCACATCCTGGCGTTCGAGGGCGACGGTTACATCCACTGGTGCGAAGGCAACTTCCAGACCTACGAAGAGCAGCGACACGAGCGGCTGGGTATCGCCGCTGACGAACCCCGGCGATTTCGGTACAAGCGGCTGAAGGGGTAGCTTCACGGCACGGGCGCCCCCCGCGAGGCCCGTTCCCCCAGGCCGGCTGCCTGGGCTACGACGTGGCGCCGCCCTCGAAACTGACGGTCACGGTTGTGGTGATGCCTCCGCGAGCACTGAATTCCGCGATCAGGACCACGCGCCGCGGTTGGACCACGGCGACGAAGTCGTCCAGAATCCGGTTGGTGGCGTTTTCGTAAAAAATGCCCTCGTTGCGAAACTGCTGCAAGTACACCTTGAGGCTCTTCAACTCGACGCATTTCCTGTCCGGCGTATAGATAAACGTCAGGACGCCGAAATCCGGCTGGCCCGTCTTGGGGCAGACCGACGTGAACTCCGGACAGCGGATTTCGACGGTATAGTCCCGTTCCTGAAACTCATTTTCGAAAATTTCCAAGGCGTCGCGAGAACCTGGCGACATAGCGTTTTTCCTTTCTCAGGCACATGCAAACGTCTGGGCCGATCTCCGACCCCTTCCACAAATCGCCTCTATTTTGGCATGATGGTGCCAAAGCGGAAGGGGACACCAGCCGATGCGCGTGACGGAAATCTACGAGTCGATTCAAGGCGAAGGCTTCCTGACGGGGACGCCGAGTGTGTTTCTGCGCGCCGCCGGCTGCAATCTGCGGTGTTGGTTCTGCGACACGCCGTTTGCCTCGTGGTACCCCGAGGGCGAGGATCTGGCGGTCGAAGAAATCCTTGCGAGCCTTGGCCGATACGAGTGCCGACATGCGGTTCTGACGGGCGGAGAACCGATGCTGTTTGCCGAGTTGATCCCGATCTGCGAAGGGCTGCGAGCCGCCGCGCGTCACATCACCATCGAAACCGCCGGCACGCTGTATTTGCCGCTGGCCTGCGACCTGATGTCGATCAGTCCCAAGCTGTCCAATTCCACGCCCGACGAGCCACTGGCGGCTGGCTGGCGAATCCGCCACGAACACGCCCGCCACGTCCCGGATGTAATTCGGCGGCTGATCGCAGAACACGAGTACCAATTCAAGTTCGTGATCGGTCACCGGGATGACTGTGACGAAGTCCATCGCTATTTGGACGATTTTCCGGAAATCCGCCGTTCGCGGGTACAACTCATGCCGCTGGGCATCGACGTCGACGAATTGGACCGCATCGGCGCTTGGCTGGAAGATTATTGTCGCCAGCACGAATTTCACTTCTGCCCGCGACGGCAAATCGAATGGTTTGGGTTGCTGCGGGGAACGTGACGCGGAGGGCGTGATCAGGGCTCAGACGTACAGAATTCAATTCTCGCGGGCAATCGTCCAACCATTTGGAAAACGCCTTCTCCGCGAGAATTGAATTCTGTACGTCTGAGCCTCCCCCCCCACCGCATCGTCCTGCGGGTGGGACGCTTGCTGCTAGCTTCCGCCGTATCGAGGTCGCCCCGTTTTTGCGAGAAAACGTCAAATTCGTCTGGTTCGCTGGCCACGGATTTGTTACAGTCCTGCCCGCTCGTCTTGATTCTTTGGGGGACTCGTCAACCTCGGCCCGATCGCGGTGCGTCTGTTGCCATGTGGAACTCCGTTAGCAAAATCGTCATCGCCCTCGGTTTCTGCCTCACGATCGGCTTCTCGTGGGGCTGTATGGGCACGCCCGTTTATCGGATGTGGCATCGAAGCCAATGGATGGAGGACGAGCAAGTCCAGCCCAGTTTGCATGCGCGGCTGGAGGAGCTTGATTCGCTCCGCAGCCGGGCGCAGCGCATGAGCGACGCGGAACAATCGCAGGTCGCCGCCAATCTCGCTCGCCAGTTGGCAGACGATCCCACGCCGCTGTATCGCGCGCATGTAGTCCGCACGCTCGGCGAACTGCCCGTCCCGGCGGCCACGCAGGCGTTGCGGACCGCCGTCGAGGACCGGGAGCCGCGCGTCCGTATCGAAGCCTGTGCGGCTTGGGGGCGGCACGGAACCGAAGAGGCCGTCACCGTCCTGGCCGAGGTCCTTCGCAAAGATTCCGATCGGGATGTGCGTATCGCAGCCGCGCGCGAATTGGAAAACTTCCGAACGCCGGAAGTAATCCCCGCGCTGGGGGTCGCACTGGACGATTCTGACCCGGCGCTGCAACATCGGGCGATCCGCTCACTCAAGGTCGTCACGGGCAAGGACTTTGGCAACAGCGTTCCCGCTTGGCAGCAATTTGTACGTACCGGCGAAATTCAGGCCTCCGAGGTACCCTCGTTGGCCGAGCGGTTGCGGGAATGGTTCTGACGACTTGTAGGAGCTTCTTGCCGTGGACGAGACACGGTTGGGAGAAAGGCACCTTGGGAGCATCCGCCAAGGATGTCCAAAGCGCCAGCGAGAGGGGCCGGCCATGCCACGAAAATGGTTTCTAATACTGATCGCCGGGTGCTGGCTCGGCAGCCTCGTTGCGCGGGCGGAGGACGCAACCACAACTTGGCGCGCGGTGATTCCGGAGCCGACCAGCGGCGAAACGACCGCGGAACAGGATCGCTCGCCAGCAGCGCCCCAGGTTCCGGCTGCGGTTGAGTCGCCAGTTGCCGAGCCTTCGGTTGCCGAACCGGCTTTGACGCCAGACCAGCAGGCCCTGCGAGACCGGATTCGCAGCTGTCTGGCCTACTACTTCTATCGTCCGGAAAGTACCCAGCGGCGGAGTCCCTGGGGAGTGATGCATGCCATCATCGGTTTCGGGGTGGATACGAGCTTGCTGGCAGACGACCGGGAGGTCAACGCGATCGCCTGGCTCTGTGCGAACGGGCCATGCTACAGGATGCAACTGCTGGCAATTCCAGCCGCTGGCTCCGTCGGCGTCCGCCGGGGGCCGGGTTATCAAGGGCATGACGGCCAGCTGTTGGCGATCCTGGCTCAATCTCGCGTGAAAATCGATTATCCGCTGGTCGTCCAGGGTCAGCGTCTGAGCATCGCCGATCTCGTCCATGCCGAGCAGCTGTCCTGCCGCGCCGGCACGGAGTTGACGTTCAAGCTGATCGGCCTGGCCCATTACCTGGATCCCGATGCCGCTTGGCGCAATGACCTTGGCGAAGCGTGGAACATCGCGCATCTGGTCAAGGAAGAACTGGCCCAGCCGATTGTCGGCGCCGCTTGCGGTGGCACGCACCGCTTGATGGGCTTCAGCTACGCCGTCCGCAATCGCGAACGAAGCGGCCAGCCGTTGGACGGACAGTGGGAGCGCGCCCAGGACTACCTGCAGCAGTACTATGCGTACACGTTCAAGTTGCAAAACGCGGATGGCAGCTTCAGCACGAACTGGTTTGCGCGCCGCGGGGATCAGGCGGACTTGGATCGCCGGCTGGACACCACCGGACACACCCTGGAGTGGCTGGCCTACTCCCTGCCGAAATCCCAACTCGGCGACGCCCGCGTAGTCCGCGCCGTCGAATACCTGACCGACCTGATGTGGCGTTATCGGGGCCGCGAGTGGGAGATCGGTCCCAGGGGGCACGCGATCCACGCCTTGTCGCTGTACGACGAGCGAGCGTTCGGTGGCCGACTGGGCCAACGCGCCGAGGATCTTGCCGCCTTTCGCCGCGTGGGACGGACTGCGGAGGTCGTCGAGCGTCCCTTGGTTTCCGAAACGCCCAGTCGTTGAACGCGGCGGATCGGGGCATCCGACCGGGACCTGTTAGCTCCGCCTGCGTCGCAGGCGGCGGAGCGTCAAGACGGCCAGGACCAGTAGCAGTGGCGCGGGGAGCCAAGGCACCAGCGCCACCGCCACCAGAGACAATACCTGGGCCGTGGCGACCACGGCGACCGTCGAGGACATAAACGCGCGGCGGACGCGAGTCACGTAGGTGGGGGCCTCGTCGGGAACGTAGTCCTTGATTTCCGTCACGGTCACCGTCACCGTCGTCAGTTCGGTAACGTCCTTCAACATCCGCATCCGCCCTTGCGCCTGTTCGATTTCGCCCCGCACGCGGGACAGTTCCCGTTCGACCGCCAGGACTTCTTCCAACTTGCCCGTCGCCTCGGCCAACAGTTTCAACAGCCGCTCTTCTTCCTGTTGCTTGTTGCGAATCCGCGCCTCGATGTCGTAGAACTCGGCGGTCACATCATCCGATGTCGAGTTGACGCTGCGCACCTCGCCCAACAAACGCACGGCGGCGAGGAATTCGCTGAACCGATCGACCGGTACCCGAATGGTCCAGCGTCCGCTACGTGGCCGACCCGGCGAGCCGGCGATGCTGGACGCAGACACAAAGCCGCCATGCTGCCGAACAAGCTCCTCGACCCGTTCCGGCAGCGGCTCGAACTGCTCGACCACCAAGTCGACGTCGGCCCGGTAAATGATCCGGCGTTTGACTGCTTCCTTGTCGGTGGCCAAGCGGCTCGTTGGCAGCGCCGCCGACGACGCGTCGGCGGCAGGTGCCGCTTCGAAAGAAACGGTCGAGGACGGCGATAGGCCGTTCATCGCTGAAGTGGGCCCGTCGTCCGAGTGCATCTGGGCACCACAACCCACTGCCGTCAACAAACACACCAACACGGCGACCGACGAGTGCTGCAACATTGATTCGAAACCTCCGGAAAACTTCACGCTTGCTTCAGTCAGCGTTGCGGGACAAATCAGAAATACCGAGCCACACTTAGTGATCCATTTCGAGGCCGGTTTATTCCCGCGCGCGGGACAAATCTTGCCAGGGACGAATCTTACGGGACAAATCTAGCCGGGCTTGATGGCATCGACCCCGCGAGGCACAATGGGGTATTCCTCGGTTACCGCCCCACACCACCACCCCCAGGGACCAAGCTCCATGTCCATCAAAACGCTTCATCGCCGCCGTTTCCTGCAGACCACCGCCTTGGGAGCCGCCGCGATCGGCCTGCCCGCAGCAGCTTGGAGTCAGGTTTCGGGTGCCAACGACGACATTCGCGTCGGGGTGATCGGCGTCAAGGGCCGCGGAGCGGACCACATCAAGGGATTTGACGCCTTGCCCGGTGTGCGTGTGACCGCGTTGTGCGACTGTGACGCCGCCGTGTTGGAGAACGCGGCCGCTCGGCTGCGGGGGCAGGGCCGGCCAGTGGAAACCTATGCAGATGTCCGCAAGCTGCTGGACAGCAAGAACGTAGACGTGATCTCCACCGCCACGCCGAATCACTGGCATTCGCTGATCGTGGTTTGGGGATGCCAGGCGGGCAAGGACGTGTATGTCGAGAAACCCGTCTCGCACAACGTCTGGGAAGGCCGTCAGGCGGTCAACGCCGCGCGGCGCTACGATCGCATCGTGCAGACCGGTACGCAGAGCCGCTCGTCTCGCGAAGGCGTGGCCCAAGCTGTCGACTGGGTGCGGACCGGTAATCTGGGCAAAATCCTCGTCGCCCGCGGCATTTGTTACAAGCGGCGCGACAGCATCGGCAAAGTGTCCGAGCCGCAGCCCATTCCCACGGGCATCGACTACGATCTGTGGTGCGGCCCGGCGCCCCAGCAACCGCTGATGCGCCAGCGTTTGCACTACGACTGGCATTGGGTTTGGTCCACCGGCAACGGAGATCTGGGCAACCAAGGCATTCACCAGATGGACTTGGCTCGCTGGTTTCTGGGTGCCGGTGAGTTGTCGCCTCGTGTGTGGAGTGTGGGCGGGCGACTCGGCTATGACGACGACGGCCAGACGGCGAACACGCAGATCGTATTCCACGATTTCGCGCCGGCGCCTTTGATCTTTGAGGTTCGCGGTTTGCCCGACAAGACCGGATCGAGGAATATGGATCAGTTTCTTGGCAGCAATGTCGGCGTCCACATCCATTGCGAGGGCGGACGGGTGTTCGTGCCGGGCTATGCCGCCACCGGCGCCATCGCGTACGATGCGGACGGCAAGGAGATACGGCAGTGGTCCGGCACGGAGGACCATTTCGCCAACTTTATTCACGCGGTGCGCAGCCGCAAGCGGGAAGACCTGCACGCCGACATCCTCGAAGGCCACCTGTCCAGCGCGCTGTGCCACACCGGCAACATCTCGTACCGGCTGGGCGCGTCGGCAGCTGGCGATTCGATCTGCGAGCGAATCCGGGACGACCGCGATGCCCTGGCGACGTACCAGCGCATGGTCGAGCACCTGGCGGCCAATCAGGTGGACTTGAACCTTACGCCGCTGACGCTGGGTGCCGTCCTGAAGCTGGACCCGCAGACGGAACGATTCTTGGAAAACGACAAGGCCAACGCGTTGTTGACCCGCGATTATCGTCCGCCCTTCGTGGTGCCGGAAGTGGGTTGAGGGCCCTCTGGTGGAAGATGCCCGCATCCATGTGTACCGCGTGAGGAGACGCCACAATCATTCAACCTGAAGGCTTCGATATCCTGTACGAGGAAGGCCCCTGCCTGGTCGTCGTCAAACCGGGAGGGGTGGCCACCCAGGCGCCGACCGGAATCGACAGTCTGGAGGTTCGGGTGAAAGAATTCTTGCGGGTTCGCGACGGCAAGAAGGGCAACATCTATCTCGGAGTTCCTCATCGGCTGGACCGACCCGTTTCCGGAGTGATGGTCTTGGCGCGGCATGTCCGAGCCGCTCGGCGGTTGGCCGAGCAATTCGAAGCTCGGACGGTGCGGAAGACCTATTGGACGGTGGTCGAAGGCTTGGTCTCCCCGGAGATGGGGACGTGGACCGATTACCTCTGCAAGATCCCCGACGCCGCCAGGGTCGAGGTTGTCGCGTCGGATCATCCCGACGCGCGGCAGGCCGTGCTCCACTATCGCGTGTTGGCCACGGATCGACACACTTCGTGGCTGGAAATCGAATTGGAAACCGGACGGATGCATCAGATTCGCGTCCAAGCCGCTTGTCGCTTGCATCCCATTTTGGGCGACACGCAATACGCGGCGGTTACCGCTTTTGGCCCGGCGACCGACGACTTCCGCCGCCGCTGGATTGCCTTGCACGCTCGCAGCTTGGAATTCCGTCATCCCATGACCCGGCAGCTTGTTTGCCAAACCGCCCCGCTGCCCGCGGTTTGGCAATCGCTGGCTCTTTCCTCGCTGATCGAGGCGAGGCGAGAATAACGTCCCGTCGTTCGGCCGCGTCACCCGCTTGGCGACAGCCGCTCACCGTAGACTGTTGAGAATTTCGCTCAGATTCGCGATGGGATACTCGTTGTTCTGAGGTTCCGGTTCGTTAGTTTCCTCTTGGACTGTTGTGCGCGGCCGCAAGGACAGCAGACTGCGATCTTGTTCGCGCAGCTTCTGCAGCGAATCGACGGCTCGAGCCTCCAGTTCCTTGGCCCGCTGACGGTCGATGGAAACGTTGGGCAAGCCGCCGTTCCACTGGATAGAAACCACTCCGGTGACCACCAGGACAGGTGCGGCGATCATGGTCAGCAGCGCCCCCGGCCGGCTTCCCAGGACGGTTCGCACCGGCTGCGGCATCCCCGTCGTGGCGACCCCGACGAGGCATTGCGAAAGGGTCGGCTTGCGTTTGCGTTTCCTGGCCATTCCAACTCTCCCCCACACACAGCGCGCAACACACTTGGCGGGCCGCGAATTCAACGTCGGAGCCGCACGTCGCGAACTTGTAACAGAACCGTGCGGAACGGGCAAGAGCGATTGCCAACGGCCGAACGAGGCAAATGTGCCGGTGAAGGCGTTTGATTTGGAGGGTGAAAGTCCCTCTCCGCTTACGGGTGCGCCGTCTGGATGACGAAGTCGTCCAGGTCGAACGACGTCGATTTGCTTTGGAACAACGGCACGACGACCACCCGGCCGACATTCTGAATTGTTTCACGCCACGGAAAGGCATGGATGGCACTTCGCCAACCGGCGGCGCGGGCCTGCTCGTCGGTCCAGTCGTAACGTAGCGTCACGCTGCATTCGGTCCATTGATCGCCAGGAGCGGGCAGCTTGCTGTACGACCACTGCGCGATGTCGCGGGCGAACAATTCGACCTGCGTTCCTGACGCGGCATTCGCGGATCGAACCCGGAACGAGATCGTCGCGCCCGAGCCTCCGTACGCGGTTGGTAGACTTCCCGAGAACCGCCCGCCCGAAGCATCCGCGGCCGCCAACGCGAACGCATGACCGTCGTCGCGCGTGGCGCGCAAGAATCCGTCATCTCCGCCTTCCGCCGCAAGACGCTCGGCACGTTGTACACCTTGCCAACCTTCGCCCGACATGTCGAAAGTGGCCGCGTGCCGGACGACGCGGGGCATGCCATCCGGCAACGGAGTCGGCAAGGCGACGACTGGCTCGGCGGGCATCTCGGTGTCGGCCAGTTCGACGCCCGCGATCGCGTACAGCTTGGCCCGCTGCAACTGGAACTTCAAGCGGACAGGGCGGTCGCTCAACGACTCGAACGTCCGACCGCCCTCCCAGCGCACGGGGCTGTCGGTCACATCGCCAGCGACCGGTTGGCTGGTGGCAAGCACGCGCGACTGCTCGTACACACGGTGGAGCTGACGAAGTATAATTTGGAGGAAGCAACGATTTCCTCGGCTCCGGAGATCGAGCAATGGGCGTTTTTCTTTCTGTTTGCCGACCGGTACGAGCCGGAGCGGTTGCGGGAATTGTTGCCGGGAGTCGAGTTTCAGCAAGCGATAACCGTGGTCGAAGCGATCGCGGCCAAGACGGAGGATCGGATGATGTACGACCAGCGGTTGAAGGCACAGCGCGACTATCAGTGGGGATTAGACAGCGCGCGGGCAGAAGGCCGGGAAGAAGGCCGGGAAGAAGGCCGGGAAGAAGGTCGGGAAGAAGGCCGGGAAGAAGGCCGGGAAGAAGGTTGGGAAGGCGGTGAATTGTCAGGGAGAATTCGAATACTCCAAGAGCTTCTCGGCGAACAGTCGACTTCCACCGCAAGTCTGCGCGAGCGAACGATCAGTGAACTGTCCACCATGCTGGGGGATCTGCAACAGCGTTTGCGGTCGCGTGAATCCTAACCCGGGAACGCGAAAAGGGGGGCATTCAACTGTACAGTGTGTCCGAGGGGCCACCCCCATTCCTGTTCACGGCGCCAGTCCAGCGGCTTTCGTCCACCGCGGATAGATCGATAGGAACATCGGGAGTCTGGCTTTGCGCCACCATCGTCGGCGATGTGAAGCGGGGCAGAGCGAGGCGCGGTTCTGGTGGTCGGGGCCGAAGTCACCGAAAGGCCAGGATGGCTTCGTCCGTTCGCACGTAGAGACTGGTTGCGTCCATCGCCGGGGTGGCCGAGACGGCGGCTTCGAGATCGGTGCTGTGGACGATCTGTAGATCGTCGCCCGTCTTGACGACCGTCAATGTTCCCGCGGCGGACAGCAAGTACAGATGCTCGTCGGCGATCAGCGGCGAGGCGCTGTATTGCCCGGTTGCCGCCAGGCGCTGCCGATAGATCATTTCGCCACTGGACGCGTTCACGCAGGTCAGGAGCCCGCCATCGCGGACAAGGTAGAGCCGATCCGCGTGGAAGATCGGCGACGGAATCTCCGGGATGCTGCTGCGTAACGTCCAACGGACATGCGAATCGGTGATGTCGCCCGTACCGCCCGGCCGAACGGCTGCCAAACAGGGCCGACCACGCCCCACGGTCATGTCCGCGATGAATTCCTCCCTGGTCCAGTAGCCGTCGCGGTTCGTATCTCGCCAATCGAAGATCCTGTGCTGGCTGTCCCGGCGCACGCGGGGGTCGGTGGCCAGAGGCAGTCCGAATCCCGGGTGCTCGGGCGGAAGCTCCGGCCGAAAGGGCAGGGTAAAGTACTCGGTGATTTCATCGCGGCCGATCCGCCCGTCCCCGTCGCGGTCAAAGTGCAACATCGCCTTCCAGAAAGGTTCGGGATCCAATTGCGCGTCGCCACGCCCTCCCTGCATCGCAACCGAAAGATAGAGTTGGCCCGTGCCGGCGATCGGCACGGCAATGGGCTCGCGGGCAAAACCGCTGACGAACCATTTCTCCGCGCCCGTGGCCGGCTCGTATCCGTAGGCCCGGCCATCGCCCAGCACCACCAGATCCGTGCCCTGCTCGTGCGTCCAGATCATCGGCGTGGACCAGACGCTGCGGTTGTAAGGCCGAGCGGTCTCCCAAACCAGTTCGCCGGTCGCCGGGTCCAAAGCGATGATCTTTGAGCGGCTCAACTTGCTGTCGGCGAGGTCGGCGTCGTCATCCAGAACCAGGATGAGCCGTTGCTCGTGCAGGATCGGGGAGGTGGACGCACCATACATGTTTTGGGGTGTTTGTATCGGCTTCCTCCACAGTTCGCGGCCATCGTGGTCGTAGCAGAGCAGGCCATACGACGCGAAATAGACGTACAGCCGCTGACCATCGGCGCAGGGGGTTGACGCGGCGGGACTGTTCGCCGGGTGCATCGCCGCCAGACGCGTTTCGGGAGCCTGTTGCTTCCACAGCAGCGAGCCTGATTTGGCATCCAAGGCCAGCGTCACCAGGCGCTCACCCTCGACCCCGGTCAAGAAGATTCTGCCGCCCCATACCAGCGGCGATGATTTACCCGGGGGCAACGGTGTTTTCCAGACCGGTTGATCGGCCATGATGTAAACGGGCGGCCTGAATGGCTGCCTGACCCCCGCGCCGTTCGGGCCCCGAAACTGTGGCCAGTTCGCGTCATCGCTGGCGGGCACCGTCGAACGGTCGGGCAGTGCGAGGCAAAGCAACAGGAGGAGGAGCTTGAGGGTTTTCGTTTCTTGCTGGCCGACCGATAGGACCTTTGATTCCCGACAACCGGCATGAGGATGACCGGGGGAACGTGGTGAACCAAGACGGTGCTCGGGTACAGCAGGCAGCATAAACGGGCGGGGCCGTCGGTTTGGACAGGTCATGGCGATCCCAATTCGCTTTCTGGGTATCCGACAAATCACGCTCCAGCCTCCGGTTCGTCCAAGTGTTCCTCACCGCGTGTCAAGATGGCTTCATCGCGACGCCACCGCGAACCGTGTGGTGCACTGCTGTTCGGTCTTGGCAATCGCTTCCCGCTGCTTGCGGAGAAGCCCGTCCATCGAGTCGGCATCACGACTGCGACGATGGCCGAATTAGAACCGACTTTTTCGCTGCCCGCAACCTCCCGACAATCCGCGGGGGGAACCGCGGCACGATCATGCCGAACGGCACCAGTCTGCCCTTCAACACGGCGTCGTCTGCCCCCAGCCTGTCCGAGGCTCAGGCCAAGCAGAATCTGTACGAGAAGGTCGAAGGGCGTCGTCGGCAAACGGCTGGTGCGAAACGAGGGCTTCGACGGCGGGCAGATGCAGCGGTTCCTGACCAACTATTACGCTCAGCGCGACGGGCTAGATGCGGACCGCGACGGGGCAGGCGGCCGACGAACGGATGGAACAAATCCGCGATATCCAGGACCTGCTGGGCCTGGCGGCCAACCCGCGCATGCACAGCTTCATCGCCGACCTGTCGCACGAAGATCTGCTGCAGGCCCGCGACGCTGCGGGCAAGATTACTTCGGCCTAGTTGTATTAGCAACTGCTGGACCGCTGACTCAAGGGCGAGGTTACGCCCGAAAAGAGCGTCTTCAAGGATTCGGCCTGGAACAAGCCGCTCGTCATCAAGTCCAGCGAAGACGCGGTCAAGCATTTTGGCAAGGATGCGATCGAGACGCTTGGCAAGGAGGTCGATTTCAAGAAGCAGTTCCTTCTCGTCTTCGCCTGGCGAGGCTCGGGCGGCGATAAACTGAGTTACGCTGTGGCCGAGTCCTTCCCGGAGCAGATTTTCTTTTCACTGAAACCTGGATTGAGTCGCGATTTGCGGGAGCATACGCACGTCTTCGCTTTACGTTCCAACGTGAGCTGGAGCGCGAAAGGCAAATGACGGGAATGGTAAAAGGGGTAAGACGGGGGCAAGGGGGGGGATTCTACTTTTCGTACGAGGTAAGACCTGGCACAGCGGAAGAAAGGCGTCAGGAGCGGAAGCAAGGCGTCAGGAACCGTTTTCACATTCGGCTCAGATCGTGGTTGGCCGAACAGCACGGCAGATCCAAGCGGGCGAGGTCGCCGAGGTTCTGGCGACCCGCGAGATGTCGCCCTCGATGGCCGATTTCCTCGCGGGGCTCGCAGGCCGGTACGCCGCGGATCGCTGGGCAAGCCAGACGCTGACGGCGGCCGGCACGATAACAAACGACATGGGCAAGGCCAACGCTTTACTCGTGCATGCGCGTTTGGCCCGGCAACGAGAAGGCGCCGGCGACACGCGGCGCAGAACGCAACCGGCCTCCGGCGCCGTCGTGCAGTTGGCCGAGCAGGATCTGAGCGGCCAGGATTTTTCGGGGCAGAATCTGCAGGGGGCCAATCTGTACAACGCCCGGCTGATCGAAGCCCGTCTGATCGGCGCCGATCTCCGCCGCTCATTCGGTCATCCTGGACCGCTACGCACGGCGGCACAACCTGGCCCGCACCGTCCGCGCGCTCCGCCTCCTCGCCGCCGAAGTGGTCGAGTTGGGCGACGAAACGGTTCTAGCGCAGCTTGCCGGACATGCTCGTACGCGGCTACAATCGGAGTTTCCAATACAGAACGGAACCGTGGAGCTTCGATTTGCCAACTCACGACAGCCCCGAAGCACGAGTTGTCTACTCGCTGAAGCGGCACTCGATGAACACACGCCCTTGTTGGCCCTGTTGGAGCAGCATTGGCCAGACTTGCAGCGAGCCAGCTCGCGAAGTTACGCAATCGAAGGCGCCAGAGTTCTCGGCTTGATCGACCTGGACGGGAGCCTAACACCCCAGGGGGCCGTGGTGGCCGATCTGCTTCAAGGCGTCGGCTTTGCCACACGTTCGCGGCCTGCCAAGCGTTTGCGATTGGCCGACGCAGCGCCGCCAGTCGCCGCGGTCGCCCGTTCCGTGCTGCTTGGCCAGCCCGCCGTTAGCCTGGTCGTCGAGACCCTGCGAAGAAGGCCGGCCGGGTCGCTCGGGATTTCCGAATTACTTGCCGCGGCATCGCAACGCGACGAGATGCTTGCCCGCGCCCTCTTTCTTCGCGATCCCGAACGAGATCTGAGCAAACCACTCCGGCCCGCCGATTTTCGCTCAGCGACGGTGTTTCAGTTCAAGCAGATCCTGTGGCACGCCGGAGTTTCTGCGACCAAGTCGCTTCCCGGAGCGGGCGCAGGGGCCGCCAACTATCAACCGGCTCTCGACGTCTGGCAATTGGACGAGCGGATCCTCCGAAGTCCATCAAGGCTCGGTCCGTAATTGGCACCATGTCAGGCACCATGACTCGCTGGTGCCGTTTTGATAGAATCTGGCCGATGGTCGAACCAGGCGATCTAGCGGCGTGCCAAACGATACTGCCGAAACCGGGACGCGGTTTCGCACCGCGTGTCTATCGGACATGTGAAACGAGGACGAACTCGTCTTTCCAGGGCAATACCCATGACCTTCTCGACGGAAGACACGGACCAGGCGGCTCACACGGCCGCGCCGGCTGAACGACGGTACTGCAACATCGTGATGAAGGGCGGGATCACCAGCGGCGTGGTCTATCCTCGCGCGGTGGCCGAACTGGCCGAGACGTATCGTTTCAAGAACATCGGTGGAACGTCGGCCGGCGCGATTGCCGCAGGTCTGGCGGCGGCCGCCGAGTTTGGCCGCAGTCGGCAGGGATTTCAGCGGATGCTCGACCGTGCCGCACAGGCCGACCGGATTCTGTTTTCCCTGTTCCAGCCGACGCCTTGCCTGCGGCCTTTGTTTCGGGCCCTGCTGGCTGCGGGGGGCGGGAGGCCGTGGTATCTGAAGTTCGCCGCGATGCTGATCCAGCTGGTTTGCGGGTATGGGTTCGCGTCGCTGGCCGGCACGCTGGTGGCCGGCGGAATGGCGGTCGCTGCCTCTTGGCTGGCGACGGGCGATCTGGTCTGGGGCTGGCTGGGGGTCGCTCCGCTCGGTTTGATCCTGGCCTTGATTTGGCGGATCCGCCGCGCGGTGTTCCGGGAGCTGCCGCAACAGTTTTTCGGCATCTGCCCCGGCCTGACGCAGCCGGGCCAACGGGGGCGAGCGGCGTTGACCGACTGGCTGGCCGACGCCCTGGACGAAATCGCCGGTTTGGGGGAGATCGCCCAGCGAGACGCGAATCGACCGCTGACCTTTGGCGACCTGCACGGGACGGACGCGGACGATCCGGCGATTCGTCTGCTGGTGATGACGACAAACTTGACCGAAGGCCGGCCCTATCGCGTGCCGTTTGACGATCGCCGATTCTTGTTTCGTCCGGACGAATTCCGGCGATTGTTTCCGTCGCGGATTGTCGACTGGATGATCCGGACTTCGAGCGAGTTCCCAGGAGATCCGCGGTATCGATCCCTGCCGGCGACGGCGGATCTGCCCGTGATCGTCGCGGTTCGGATGAGCCTCAGCTTTCCCCTGCTGCTGGCCGCCGTGCCGCTGCACGCGCGCAATTTTCGCCAGACGGAAGAAACGGAGAAGCAGCGTCCGCGTCCCCAGTGGTTCTCTGACGGTGGACTGAGCAGCAATTTTCCCATCCACTTTTTCGACGCCATTTGGCCGCGTTGGCCGACGTTCGGTGTCAAGCTGGAGGCCTACGATCCACAGATTCACCGGGAACGGCGGATCGGGCTGCCGTCAAAAGCGGGACAGGGCTTGTTGCTGCCGTTTCGCCGAGTCGATTCGCTGGGCCAGTTCCTGCTGGCGATGCTCGACGCGATGCAGGAATGGCGGGAGAACCTGCAGTCGATCTTGCCGGGCTATCGGGAACGGATCGTGCATGTCCGGCTGGCTGCGGACGAGGGTGGATTGAACCTGAACATGCCGCCGGAAACCATCCATCAATTGTCTTTGTACGGACAGCAGGCTGGCCAAATGCTGCGGGAGGAATTCGACTGGGACGCCCATCGCTGGCGGCGATACCTGGTGACCGTCGCCCAGCTCGATGAGACGTTGGACGCGCTGCAGGAGGCGTACACCCAGGCCGCGCCGGGCGACGAGCCGCTGAAGGACTTCCTGGCACGTTATCGCGATGCCCCCGCTCAATACCGGCAGACCGATCAATGGAACGAGGCCGCTGAACGAGACATCGAGGACTTGATGCATTGCCACGCGCAGTGGCTGTCCCGCAAGCGGCTGCAGGAAGGCCGGATCCCCAAGCCGTCTGCCGAGTTACGGATGACGCCCCGTGTCTGAGGCGAGAGAGGACGCCAATCCGCAAAGGCCGTCCGACGAGGCCCCCTGGCGGCTGTCGGCAGAATCGTGCCTCTGGACAGGGACGCGGAAAAACGGATGATGGAAGGCAGCGTGGGACCGCAGAGGTGAAGACGACCAAGCGGCGATGAATCGCTGAACCAACCTGGAGAAGGACAACCGACGATGAACGGGAATCGAGCTTGGCTGGGAATGCTGATTGGCATTTGGGGGGTGGTCCAGGCGGTGGCGGCGGAGCCGTCGTGGCCGCAGTTTCGCGGACCGAACGCGGCCGGCATCGCGGACGGCCAGGGGCTGCCGGATCGCTGGTCCGCCACGGAAAACGTGGCCTGGAAACAGGATCTGCCGGGCCGGGGCTGGTCCTCGCCGATCGTCTGGGGTTCGCGCGTGTTCGTGACCACGGCGGTGGATCTGGGGGAATCCGAGACGCCTCGCAAGGGCCTGTATCTGGGCGGAAATCGGCTGGCGCCGCCGACGTCCGAGCACGAGTGGAGGGTTTTATGCCTGGACCTGGACGACGGGCACGTCGTGTGGGAACGCACGGTGCATCGCGGCGTGCCGCAGAGCGCGATTCACCTGAAGAACAGCTTCGCCTCCGAGACGCCGGTGACCGACGGCGAGCGCGTGTACGCCTATTTTGGCAACGTCGGACTCTTTGTATTCGACCTGGAGGGAACGCCCGTCTGGTCGCAGCGTTTCGAGCCGCAGCCCACGCGCGACGGCTGGGGCACGGCCGCTTCGCCCGTCTTGCACCAGGATCGCATCTATCTGGTCAACGATAACGAACAGCAGTCCTACTTGCTGGCCCTGGATAAACGCACCGGCCAGACGGCGTGGCGCGTCGACCGCGACGAAAAAAGCAACTGGGCCACGCCGTTGGTCTGGCAGTCCGCCCAGCGGACCGAGTTGGTCACCAACGGCACGGGCAAAGTCCGCTCGTATGACTTGAACGGTCAGCTGCTGTGGTGGCTGCAAGGAATGTCCGACATCACGATTCCTACCCCTCAGGCCGGCGATGACCTGCTGTATCTCGCATCGGGTTTTGTGTTCAGCGCACGGCGTCCCGTATACGCCATCCGTCCCGGAGCAACAGGCGATATCTCGCTGACGGGCGACGCCACCTCCAACGCACACATTGCCTGGTGCCAACCGCGGGGCGGACCATACAATCCCTCGACGCTCCTTTATCAGCAGCGATTGTACGTGCTGTTGGATCTGGGCCTGCTGTCCTGTTACGACGCCAGTGACGGGATGGCGAAATACGAACGGCAACGAATCCCGCGGGGCCGCGCCTTTACGGCTTCGCCTTGGGCGGCCGACGGCAACGTGTTCTGCGTGAACGAGGACGGGATGACATTCGTCTTCCGCGCGGGGGACGAATTCCAACTGCTGCACACCAATGCCTTGGCCGAGGACGACATGTGCTTGGCCAGCCCCGCCGCGGCCGGCAACCGCCTGCTGCTGCGGACGTCGGCCCGGATATACTGCCTGGCCCGGCCGTGAGGCAATACGCTGTCACAAACGGAGGTTCCCATGCGTCAGATTTCCATTTCGACGGTCGTGGCGGTTCTGCTGCTGCCGGTGCTGGCCGGCGCTCAAGAGCGTGGTTCGTCGCCGACCTTCCTGGAATTCGTCCGCCAGCAAGCGGCGGAACTTCGCGCCGCCGACCGGCCTCCCGCGACGCTGGCCGAATGGGAGCAGCGCCGCGTCGCACTGCGCCGACAACTACGGGCGGCCTGGGGTGATTTCCCGGTGTCGCCGTGTCCGCTGGAACCGCGTGTTTTGGGCACGCTGCAGCGCGACGGCTATCGCGTCGAAAAAGTCGTATTCCAAACGCAAACCGGCATCTGGATGACGGCCAACGCCTATGTTCCTGACGTGTCAGGCCGGGCCCCAGCGGTGCTGGTCGTGCATGGCCATTGGCGCGGGGCCAAGCAGGATCCGGTGGTCCAGGCACGATGCCTGGGACTGGTCAAGCTGGGCTTCTTCGTACTGGCGGTGGATGCCTTCGGTGCCGGCGAGCGCGCCGTGGGCAAGGCGTTGGGAGAATATCACGGCGAGATGGTCGCCGCGACACTGTTTCCCGCTGGCTTGACGTTGTGCGGACTGCAGGTCTACGAGAACCAGCGCGCCGTCGATTACTTGTTCACGCGGCCCGAGGTGGATGGGGCGCGCATCGGCATCACCGGCGCCAGCGGCGGCGGCAACCAGACAATGTACGCCGGCGCATGGGACGAGCGTTTCAGGGCCGTCGTCCCCGTCTGTTCCGTCGGCAACTATCAAGCTTACCTGGGCGCCGCCTGCTGTATGTGCGAAGTCGTTCCGGGAGCGCTGCAATTCACCGAGGAAGGCAACCTGCTCGGCTTGACCGCGCCCCGCGGCCTGATGGTCGTCAATGCTACGCGGGATGCCGTGCAGTTCTCGGTCGCCGAAGCGCGCAAATCGGTGGCCTGGGCACAGCCGATTTTTGCCTTGTACGGCCATTCCGAGTACCTGACGCATGCGATCTTCGAGTCGGCGCACGACTATAACCAGGCCATGCGCGAGACCATGTACGGCTGGATGGCGCGGCACTTGAAAGAGACCGGCGACGGCTCGCCCATTGCGGAGCCGTCGATTTCCCCGGAAGACCCAGAAACGCTGCGCTGCTTTCCCGGGCAATCGCGGCCCGACGATTTCGTCACGATCCCCCAGTTCGCGGCAGCCGCGGCGCGTCGGCTGCTGCAGGGACGCGAGCTGCCCGAGGACGCTCGGCAGTGGCAAACGCAACGCGCGGCCCGTCTGGAAGGCTTGTCCCAGTGCCTGTTCGGTGACTCTGTACCCGCCGCGGCGCCGGAGTTGGTCGTCGAGGCGAAGACAGACGGTCAGCTTGGTACGCTTGTGTTTCAGCCGGAGCCGGGGCTGACGCTGACTGCGGTACAGCGTCCCATCTCGTCGGCCGTTCAGAGAGTAGCGGTCGTATTGGATTTGGATGTCGGCGAGCAGGCGGGCGACCTTGCCCTGGCATCCGCACTGCGAAACGGCGGCTGGAGCGTACTGACACTGGATCTGCGGGCAACGGGCAAGTTGGCGCAACCGAACGATCGGATCGGCCGCGCGCCGGACCACAACACGGCCGAATGGTCGCTGTGGTTGGGGCGCCCGCTGCTGGGCCAATGGGTGCTGGATGTCCGCCGACTGTTGGACGCCGTGCTGCAGCGGGACACGCGGCTGCCCGCAGAGATCCTTGTCGCCGGCGTTGGCCCGGCTGGTTTGGTGGCGATCTGTGCGGCGGCTACCGACACCCGGATCAGCGCGGTGGCGACGTCGGGTATGCTGGCCAGTTACGTCACCGAGACTCCGTACCAGGGCCAGCGATTGGGGATTCTCGCGCCGGGGATTTTGCGCGATGCCGGCGACATCAGCCATCTGGCCGCCCTGGTCGCTCCGCGGCGGCTGGTCATCGCCGGCGGCGTCACGGGGGACGGCCAGCCACTCGATGCGGATGCCCTCGCTACCGCCTTTGCATTCGCCCGCCATGTCTATACGGTGGCGGACGCCGCGAATCGCTTGCATTTGGCCTCGGATGCCGATCCGGGGCGACTGGCAGAGCTGTTCGCCAAGTTGCCGGGAACATCAGTCCCGTAAGCGGCCCGTAAGCGGCCCGTAAGCGGGATGAAACGGAGTTCCCTGCCGTCCAATCGCCCCGGCCGGCTGGTGATGCGACGTCGCGTCCCAGACGCGTGGCTAATCCGGGCTAGCCGTGGGTTTCAACCCACGGAGGGCAATCGCAGGACCCGAAACACATCGCGTAGCGACGATGGAACCACCCGGTACCGTCGTCGTCCCTGACTCAGTCGTCGCTACGCGACTCGTGGCATTTACGGCAGGTCATCACGGCGATGGGTTCGAGCCCGCCTTGAGGGCTTCGGGGCCGGCGGCAGCTGGCGTCTCGCTGGTCCGTTCTTGCAACGGCTTGTCCAGCTGGCGAGCGACCGTTTCTGACCGCAACTTCGGGTTCGGGTTCGCCTCCACACCGCGGCGAGGTGTATTGGCTGGAGCGATTGGGCACTCGTGATGTTGGCGACGAGAACAACGATTCCCGGACCCGTTTCCGGGGCGGTGGCCTCGTGCAGCGCCCTGCAGAAACTCGCCACGCTCATGCTATCGCCCTCCTGTAGACAGAACCGGTTTCCACAAGTACGAGGCTAATCCGAGCCGGGGGGGCCGGTTTCGATCCCGGCAGGCATGCTCTCGTCGGAAACATGCCTTATCGTGAGCTCCCAGCCCCCCGGTCGGAGACCGCCTGTTTTCGATCTTTTGTCGATTACTGTACGTCAGTGTATATTCAGGCCCGCCTTCGACCTTCCCTCTACAAAGCATGCGGTGCTCCCGGGGCAAGCAAAGTCTTTATGGTTGTATGTTCACATGTCCCCAGCCTTCGCTCCGTGTCGTCTTCGCTAAGTCGCTGCCTACCCCCCCCAATAACCTCATCTTGACGTCCAGATAGGCTTTTTACCCATTATCACCAGGTGAACGACTACCCCCTCTTGCATGCCTGTAAGGTGGGTGATAATGTTATCAGTCAGGCTTGATAATCCCGCTGATAACGGGTTATCAGGAGTTTTGTTGGCGATAATTAGTATCGTTCGCCCACCTGATCCACATTCTTATAGGCGGCATTCAAACATGGAACGAACCAAGCGCGGCTTCAAGCTGATCCCAAAAGACGAGTACGTTGACCTCTTCCTGAAGGCGAACGCGTCCGATTGTCGGCGCGATGTCATTGCGCGTCTGGATGATGCGATTGCTGCTCACCGGGATGGCAGGCGATGCAACTGCGGCGAAGAGATTTGGATTGTTGGCTCGGCAGAGGCTGGGTACGGATGCTTCACGTGCATCACCGGCGACTCGGCTCCAAACAATGACTACGAAATCGAGCTTTCTCCGGCCACTTGATCGACGGCCGGGGCGATTCGACAATCAGCCTTCCCGGACCTGCAACCTGCGACCTGCAAAGAGATGACATACAAACAATCTGACACAGTGATCGGCTACAGTGGGCTCGACCTCTCCGAGGAGTGCTACGGCTACAACGAGGACGCTTGCTTCATCGGCGATAGTCGCGCGGCAGCACAGCAATTCATGGAAGACTCACTCATGGGGAGTGGTGACTTCAGAATTGATGCCGTCACAATAGAGGAAATCATGAACGACTTTGGATCGTCATGTGGCGAATTCGCGATGGGATCGGAAGCATTTCGCCGTTTCACAGCTGTTGCGGCGGTCAACGGCATCCGCTTCGAGGCAACACCGTTCGATGGTGACGAGTCGCTGATGGTGGTTGAAGTGGAAGGAGCAAGATACCCAGACGAAGACTAGGGCGAACAATCGATTGCAACCGAGCGGCGGGTCGGGTCGGTCTTGAAGTCAAGCCTTTTTGGCCGCCGCCGGTTGAATCGTGTCGTTCTGGCGATGCCCCCTCGTGCTCGTGCTCGTAATCGTAACTAATCCTGATGACCGTGCAAACTTTCGACCACGAACGACTTGACGTTTACCGTCTCTCCAACGATTATGTTGCTCGCTCCTTCGAAGCGTCACAGTCCCTTGAGGGGCTACATCGTCACGCGCGCGATCAATGGCTTCGTGCTGCACAATCGATCCCATTGAACATCGCCGAGGGCAACGGAACACGCAGCCTCAAAGATCGTGCTCGATTTCTCGACATCGCACGCGGTTCTGCCCTGGAGTGTGCCGCGATCCAGGACGTATTGGTGACGACAAAAGGCATTAAGGTCCAGGAGGATGCTGCGAGGAAAGCGATGTTGCATCGGATCGTCGCAATGCTGACTCGGATGGCGATGAAATTCGATGGCGTCGCTGAGTCCAGCGCAGCGTATGCTGACATCGATTACGATTACGAGCACCGCTTCGCTGAGCACGAGCACGATACCCAGGACACGCCAGAACCATCGATTGTAACCGGTTGAATCGTGTCGTTACGTGCTCGAAGAGCGGCGACCGGTGACGCTCTGTTCCGCCAAGGAGCCGACAGGTGTATGAACGGTTTACCAATCGCGCGAGGAAGATAATGCAGCTGGCCAACCAGGAGGCGCAGCGACTGTGCCACGAGTACATCGGCACGGAGCACATCCTGCTGGGCCTCGTGCGGGAAGGCAGTGGAGTCGCGGCAAACGTCTTGAAGAATCTACACGTCGATTTGCGTGACATTTGCCTAGAAGTCGAGAAACTGGTTGTCGTTGGTCCTGGTACCACCATGGCGAAGTTGCCGCTGACTCCCAGGACCAAGAGGGTCATCGAGTACGCCGTGGCTGCTGCTCGTGAACTGAACCACAATTATATTGGATCAGAGCACCTCCTGCTTGGATTGCTCCGCGAACAGGAGGGAGTCGCGGCACAGGTCTTGGCGCATCTCGGAGTCACCTCGGATAAGACGACGACAGAGATCTTCAGTCTCTTGGGGCCGGGATTGCCTGCTGTGCCGCAAGAGACCACCATCGAGGGTTCTCGCCGCCGTCCCGGTCCGCGGCGGAGGATGGTGGCTGTCGTGGCCTTTTTTGTCGTGGCTTCGGCAGTGGCTGTGATATTGCTGTTCCGCTTCCTTGGTCTCTAAACGCAGGAAAGGTGTGGGCACGACTTTGGGCGGCCGCACGTAACAAAACGGGGGCACGCGAGGCGGCGTTCGCGTCCTGGATGATCGTTGGGTCACTCGTGGCTTGACCGTTTCTGGCGTTATCGCGCCGGCGGCTGAGATCGCCAAGCGATCGGATGCAGAAGAGCGGCGGTCGCGTCCAGCGGTTTGGAAACTCCATCCTGTCGCCGCCTTCTGATCCGAAACGTTCGCCGAGTCACGCATGTCCCTGGCTGCCGACGGCTATCCGGGCGGGACGGCGGCGTGGTCGTATTTTGGCTGACATCGTAGTTGGCTGTGCCCGGTCGCGGCGGTAAAATGAACCCATGCGAATCCACGAGTTCGTCTGGCCGCAGGACAGAATCGACCACATCCGGCGACTCATGGCTTCCACGGCACGTCATCACGGCGATGGGTTCGGGCCCGCCTGGAGGGCTTCGGGGCCGGCGACAGCTGGCGTCTCGCTGGTCAGTTCCTGCAACGCCTGGGGGTGATCCGGCTGGAGGGCCAGCGCCGCCTCGAACCAACTGGTCGCCAGCAACGGCTTGTCCAGCTGTCGAGCGACGACGCCCAGCTGGTAGCGGAGATCGGCGCTATTCGGGTCCTGCATGGCCTGGTTGTGCAATTCGGTGAAACGATCCCGCAGCCGACGCAGCTGTTCGACCAGCTGCAAATGCTCGGCTGCGAGCGGATCGTTCCCGAGTCGCTTGTAGGCCATCGCCAAGCTGTATCGCGGCCGCCACTCCTTGGGATAGGTCTCGACTGCCTTCTGCAGCACTTGGGCGGCCGCAGCGGCTTGGCCGGCTTCCAGTTCCATCGTCCCTTTCAGGTACATGGCCTGCAGATGCGTCGGCTCGCGGCGAAGCGCTTGGTCCAACAGCCGGTGCGCGGCGGCCTTGTCACCCAACGCCCGCTGGCATTCGGCTTGCAGCCAGAGACTTTGCGGCGACGAGGGGCAGGTCCGCAGCGTCTGCAGGGCCTCGTCGTGCTGTTGCTGCTTGACCTGACACGCGGCCAGTTCCAACAGCACCTCCTCCTTGGCGGCTTGATGGGGCGTTCGTCTCAGGCATTCGCGGTAGGCTTCGATCGCCTTGCGGTACTCCTCATAGTCCTTGTGGATCAGCCCCATCAGGCGGTGCGGGCGCGAGTCGTGGGGCGCCTGTTGGGCGACGATCGTCAAGTGGGCGATGGCGTGGTTCATCGCTCCGATGTCATAGTAGGTCGCGGCCAGCCAGCGATGCGCGTCCGTCTGCTGGGGATCCATGCGAATTGCGTCGGTCAGAATCCGCGTGGCGTCCCGGAACTGTTTGGCTTTGTACAGCGCTTCTCCGGACAGCGTATAGGCCCAAACGCGCGTCTCGGGATGGTCCCGGGCAAAGCCGAATGCGACAATCGCGTCGTACAGCCGTTCGTTTCTCAGCAGCACCATGCCGGTCAGCAATCGCCGATGCGGCTCGTAGCCGTCCACATCCTGCAGCGCCTCGGCCGCCGCCCGGACGCCGTCCAAATCGTTTTCCGCCAGCGCCCCCAACGCCGCTTGAAACCGCCGGTCGGGAGCCACTCGCAGCGCATAGCCGTAGCGGCCCAGGCCGAGCAGGCCCGCCAGCACGACCGCCGCGGGAATCAACAGCAACCGGAGACTGCGGCGGCGGGAACGCGGGCCACCCAAGGGGGCGTCGAACGATTCGACGGGGGAATCGCCGAGGCACTCGTGTGGGGATGGTTCGGGGGATTCTTCAGGCAGGCCGTTCATCGTTCGTTTCCCGGAGACCTTGCGTAGCGACAGGCGACGCTCTATTTTGACGTGTAAGAAGCAAAGAGGAAACCCGGCGTATGCGCGAACGACGAGTCCGATTCTGGAAGCGGCTGGGGGCGGCGGCGGTCATCGCAATGGCGGGGGCGGCGACGTTCTGGGGGGCGATCCCGCTAGCCGTTCAATTCCACGGTGGCCGCGCTGGGCAATTCCTGCACCGGCACGACAACCCGCAGGCGTTGCGGGAATTGCGAACCGCGTTGCGTCTGAATCCCGAGCGGGCGGAGACTTATTTCCTGTTGGCCCGCACGCATCGCCGACTGGGCAACTTGGAACAGGTCGAATCGCTGTTGCGCGTCGCGCAACGGCTGGGCGGCGATCCGGACCGCGCCCAGCGTGAGACGTGGATGACGTGGGCTCAAGCCGGTCGGCTGCGCGAAGCGGAGCCGCATCTGAGCGAGTTGCTGATGGATTTGAGAGAGGACGGCGCGGAGATCTGTGCCGCCTACGTGCAGGGCTATTTTGCGAACTTTCAGCTGGCCGCCGCGCGGCGGCTGTTAGATGCCTGGCAGCGCGACTTTCCCAACGATCCGCAGGCATTCTTCATGCGCGGTTACCTGAACCAGGCGCTGGCCTTGTGGAGCGAAGCCGCCGAGGCATACCGTCGCGGGTTGGAACTGGCCCCCAGTCAAACGCAGATCCGCGTCCGCCTGGCCGAAGTGCTTGGGGAACTGGGCGAAACCGACGTGGCGCTCCAGCAGTTCGAGCGTTGCGCCGGCGAGTTGCCCGGCGACGCCGCCGTCTTTGCGGCGTGGGCCAAGTGCCTGGCTCGGCAAGGTCGCACGGATCAGGCTCGGCCGGTCCTGCAGCGTGCCCTGGAGATCGCCTCGATGCACTTCGAATCCCTGCGGCAATTAGGCGAACTCGAATTGGCCGAAGGCAACTTTGCACAAGCCTTGCCGCCGCTGCAAGCAGCCGCCAGCCAACGGCCCTACGACGCCACCACCCGCAAGGCGATGGGCAAGACGCTGCAGGCGCTGGGACGAACGGCCGAAGCGCAATCGCACTTGGAATACGCCGCCGCGGCCGAGCCGCCGCTGGCACGCATGGAACAGCAGCTGCGCGAGGTGTTCGACCGCCCCCAGGACCCGCAATTGCGTTACGAGATCGGCTCGACACTGTTGCGATTCGGTTCGCCGCCGGATGGCGCCAAATGGCTGTATACGGCCCTCGAACTCGAATCCGATCATGCGGCCGCTCACCAGGCCCTGGCAGCCTATTATGGGCGTATCGGAGACGTACAAAAGGCGGCGGAGCATCAGGCGGCAAGCGAAAGGGTGCTGAGTCAGAAAGCGAAACGGGACAACAGCGGTTAGGCCCGGCGAAAAGACAAACGTCCCACGAATTGCCGTCCAGTCCGCCGCCACCGAGACGTCCAAACCGGAAGATTATTCTCTGACAGCGTCGAACGCGTCGGCAGCCTTCGCAAAAGCGACGAATTCTCCGCAGCTGCCGGTTGTCGGCGAGGCCGCGGATCAAGGCGAAAACCGCCGCTCGTCCGCGACGCGGCGCAACTGGTCTTCGATCCAAGCTTCGCCCCGTCCATGAGTCGGAAAGTGGGCCAACAAGGCTGCCAACAGGACGACCGTCACCACCAGGCTTGGCATCTGCCGTTCAATCATGTAGGCGCACAGTGCCAGGAAACAGGCGCCTTCGAGCAAAGCCGCGCCGACGATCATTTTCACCTGGTAGACCGCCGCCAGCTTGCCAAACTCTGCCGAGGCCCCCAGATCTGGCTGGTCCGCCGACTGCCCGGCGCCCATCGCAAGTCTGCGGCGATTCGCGGCAGCGATGAAACTGGGCACCACCAGGCAGAGCACCAGATTCACGCCGGCCACAACGCCGGCCAGCACGCTCAGCAGGTTGCCTTCTGCGGGTTCGTCGCCGGGAATAACGAACACGACGATGCCTGCGAACATGACAATGCCCATCGCCATCGCCGCCAGAATGATCTGCGACGTGCGGACCGCGGCGTCAACTTGTTGCCTTGCGTTCTCGTCAAGCATTTCGCCCTCCAAGCCATTTTTCCGACGTTATCGCAACCCGGCCGGCCCGCACCGTCCCTTTTCGCGGCCGTCGCAGGACGCTATTCTATTGACATGAACCTCTTCGTGGGCGGTGGAATACAGACTAACAAAGGAAAGGCAACGATGAAACACCGAACGAGCGAAACGGTGGCTGGGCTGTGCTTTTTGGTCCTGGTATGCTCCGCACATGTCTGCCAGGCTCAGCCGGCGACAGGCGGACTGCCGAACAGTTCGTTCGAGCAACAGCGCGATGGACGGCCGACCGGTTGGCGAACGGAGAAATGGGGCGGCGACGGGGTGTTCGAACATGCCCGCGTCGGCCGCACCGGCCAGCGGAGCGTGCTGATCGCTTCGGAGCAAGGCGGCGACATCGGCTGGGCGGCAAATGTGGCGGTCGAACCGTTCGCCCGCTATCGCTTGTCCGGGTGGATCAAGACCGAGAACGTTCAGGTCAAGAACGGCCGCGGGGCCCTGCTGAACCTTCACAACATGCAACCCGTCGCGACCCGCGCCTTGACCGGCACCAACGATTGGACACAGGTCGAAGTCGTGTTCGAAACCGAGGAGCAGGATGCGGTCCAGGTGAATTGCTTGTTCGGCGGCTGGGGGTTGGCCACGGGCAAGGCCTGGTACGACGACGTTTCCCTGGAGTTGTTATCGCGTTCGCCGCCGCTGCCGCAGCGCATCACGATCGACGCCGCCAAGACAGGCGAGCCGATCTCGCCGTACGTGTATGGCCAGTTCATCGAGCATATGGGCCGCTGCATCTACGGCGGGATCTGGGCCGAAATGCTCGAGGACCGCAAGTTTTGCGATCCCGTGGGCGCCAAGGGCTCGCCGTGGAAACCGGTCGGCTCGGCGGATGCGGTCAGCATGGTTCGACAAGACGCATTCGTCGGCCAGCACACGCCGCGAATCGCGCTCGGTGGCGACCGGAATGGCGGCATTGCGCAGGACGCATTGGGCTTGATCGCCGGCAAGTCCTACGTGGGGCGGATTTGGCTTGCCGGCAGCCAGGATGCCGGGCCGGTCCAGGTCAGCCTGGTTTGGGGCGATGATCCCAGCGAGCGGCAAACGGTCGCCATCCCGCAGCTGACCGAAGCCTATGCCCAGACGCCGCTGGCGTTCACCTCGGGCAAGAGCACGGACTCTGGCCGCCTGGAAATCACCGCGGCCGGCAGCGGTCATTTCTTCGTCGGCACCGTGTCCCTGATGCCTGCCGATAACGTCGCCGGAATGCGGCCTGATACGCTGGCCTTGCTCAAGGAACTCGACTCGCCCGTGTACCGCTGGCCGGGCGGCAATTTCGTCAGCGGTTACGACTGGCGGGACGGCATCGGCGATCGCGACCGCCGGCCGCCGCGGAAGAATCCCGCTTGGACCGGCATCGAGCACAACGATTTTGGACTGGACGAGTTTCTCGTGTTCTGCCGCGAGTTGAACACCGAGCCGTACATCGCGGTCAATAGCGGATTGGGCGAGGTGCAGGACGCCGTCGAGGAATTGCTCTATGCCAACGCCGCCCCCGACACGCCCCAGGGAACCTTGCGGGCGGCCAACGGCCACCGCGAGCCGTACGGCGTCAAGTTCTGGGGGATCGGCAACGAGATGTACGGCGGCTGGCAACTGGGCCACATGTCGCTGGAGAAATACATCGAAAAGCACAACCGCTTTGCCGAAGCGATGCGCAAGGCAGACCCTTCGATCGTGCTGGTCGCCGTCGGCGATGCCGGCAGGTGGAGCGAGGGGATGATGAAGCATTGTGCGGAGCACATGGACCTGATCAGTGAGCATTTCTACTGCGGCGAGCAGCAGGGCCTGGCCGGGCACGTCCGGCAAGTTCCCAACGCCGTCCGACACAAGGCAGAGGCCCATCGGCGGTACCGGCAGGAGTTCGAGTCGCTCCGCGGCAAGGACATCCGCATCGCGCTCGACGAGTGGAACTACTGGTACGGCCCGCACGTGTTCGGCGAATTGGGCACGCGGTATTTCCTGAAGGACGGTTTGGGAATCGCCGCCGGATTGCACCAGATGGCTCGCGACAGCGAAATGTTCTACATGGCCAACTATGCCCAGACGGTGAACGTGATCGGTTGTATCAAGACCAACAAGACGACCGCTGCGTTCGAGACGACGGGCTTGGTGCTGAAACTCTATCGCAAACACTTCGGCGTGGTGCCGGTGGCCGTCGAGTGCTCGCGAGCGATCGATGCCGTGGCAGCGTGGAGCGCCGACCGCAAGACACTGACGCTGGCCGTCGTGAATCCCTCGCTGCAACCCGCTGAAATCCCGCTGATTGTCAACGGAGCCAAGCTGGCCGGCAGCGGGACGCGCTGGCAGATCGTCGGCGAGGACCCGCAAGCTTACAACGACCCGGCCGATCCGGATCGTATCCAGATCGAGGAAGCCACCGTCCAGGTCGGGGACAAGGTCACCGTCGGACCGTGCAGCGTGACGTTGTTTGCGTTCCCGGTGGAGTGATCCTTACGCGTGGAGTCGAACCATGTACCGAACCGTGGCTCAACGTTTCATTTCTCACCTGTGCCTGGCCTTGGTCGCGATGGGCGGCGCGGCATCTGCCTTGGCGGCCGAAGACATGCCGCTCGGCGCCCAGCAAATCCTGTTTCTGGGCGACAGCATCACGTACGACGGCAAGTACATCGCTTACGCGGAAACCGAACTGCGGCTGGGCAACCCAGCACGGTCCTGGGAGATCATCAATTGCGGCCTGCCCAGCGAGACCGTGTCCGGGCTGTCCGAAGACGGCCACGCGGGCGGCAAGTTCCCTCGGCCCGATCTGCACGAGCGTCTGGACCGCGTGCTGGAACGACTCCGGCCCGATCTGGTCTTGGCCTGTTACGGCATGAACGACGGGATCTACCTGCCGTTGAACGACGAACGTTTTGAACGATTCCAGGACGGTATGCGGCGGTTGCGACAAAAAGTCGAAGGCTGCGGCGCGAAGCTCATTCACTTGACGCCCGCCGTGTTTGATCCCGTGCCCATCCGAGCCCGACTGCTGCCCGCCGACCGTGTCGCGTCCGGCCAGATGTACGAGGGGTACGACGAAGTGCTGGATCGGTATGCCGACTGGCTGCTGGGCCAGCGAGACCAAGGCTGGCAGGTCATCGACTTGCGAGGACCGATGAAACAGGCGCTGGCGGAGCAGCGGCAGCAGGATTCGGCCTTTACCTTCTCTGGCGACGGCGTCCATCCCAACCCGGCCGGGCACCAGGTCATGGCCCAGGCGTTGCTGTGCGGGTTGGGTGTATCCGCCGACTCGCTCGCCACGGGGTTCCGCCAGTACGCCGATTCGGACTCGACGCGGTCCCGGCTGTTCACCTTGGTCCACCGCCGACAGCGGATTCTGACGGACGCCTGGCTCACCGCGACCGGCCACCAGCGGCCCATGTCGCCCGGTTTGCCGTTGGACCAGGCGGAGGAGAAAGCAAAGGCGTTGACCGGGCAGATTCAGGAATTGATGGCCAGCCCCTGAGGACCGGCGAAGAAACAAGTCTTTGACTTGCCAATGTTGCCCACCCGCCCACGTCGACGCTACGGCCCCACGTCGACGCTACGGCCGGAACAGATGCCGCATCAGCAGCGGATGTTCCGGCAGCCCAGGATTGATCACGATCACCGGCTCGTTGACCAGGCCGTCGGCGAGCGTCTCCGCCGCGCGGTCGCCGTCCAGTTGCTCGCGCCACACCAGATCGAACTGGAACTCCATCACGCCGGGACTGTCGCCCTGGAAATTGGTGTACCAGCAGTTGTCGTAGACGATCGCCAGGACGCGGCCCGTGCGAGGCGGCACTTCCGTGATCCGCGACTTGAGATGCGGGCCGTCGACTGTTACCAGCGGCGCGTCGCGGGTGACCCACAGCCAATGGCCATCGGGCGTGGCATAGTGAGCCCAACCGTCGATGGCAAAATAGTCGCGGCAAGCGCCCGGGATCTGGTCGCTGAACGGCGTGAACCCCATCCCGCCGCTGCTGAAACGCGGCAGCACGCCATCGCACGGCAGTGGGCTGACGACGCACAATAATTCCGGATCGAACGAGGAGATCCGGTTCAGCCGAAACGTCAGCCGGGCTCGCGGCTGGCGTTTCCAGATTTCCAGCTGCCGCGTGGCCCACTGCAGCCGCGGATGCTCCAGCGACTGGGTGTAGCGGATCGTATGCGGGCCGTCTTCGACAGTCGCCTCCGAACTCGCTTTGGCCACGATCAGCTCGAGCTTCTCCTGCTGCAACCCTGCCCGCTGTCCGCTGTCGCCGGTTTCCATGATGTCCCGCAACACCCAACGCGGGGCGAAGCCGTTGACTTTGACGCTGACGAAATCGCCCAATCCTGCGGTGAACAGCGGCCGGTTCATGCCGGGCCACGTGGCGGACGCGGGCCACCCGCGCTCGCTGGTTTCGACCGTCGGCGGCGGGCTCGCAATCGGCGCGTCCGCGGCAGACTCCTTGCTCAGCTCCAACCGCTGCACGCTGACGGGGTCCAGATGTTCGACCCAAAAGCGAGCAAAGCGGTTGGGCACCCGGTCGGGGAACGTGGCCGAGACATCTTCGCGGCTCAAGTCGTCGAGCTTCTGCGGGCGGCCCCACAGCGGCCCCGGCTCGAAAACCAGCTGTCGCCGTTCGCCCGTCGCCGGGTCCACCAGCGAACGATAATCGTCGCGCAGGCAGGAAGTGATCAGCTGCGCCCAGCCGCTGAACGGGGCAGGCCCGGAATTGGCCAGCCACAGGCCCTCGCCCTCGCCGACCAGCCGGGTGCGAGCCCGCTGGCCCAACAGCCATTCGGCCAGCGCCATCGGACGCCAGGCGAACCGGGCCTTTTCGTTGAACTGGCCTTGAGCGTCGAGGCTGTAGGGCAATCCCACACTCATCCCCGAGCCCCAGGTATGCTCGTCGAACAAACAGACATCTTTCAGCAGTTCCGTCACCCGCGTTTGGCCGGCGGCATCCAAGGGCCCCCAGACCGGCGATTGCGCGGCGGCCAGGAACCGCTTGGCAAAGCGGCTGGCGGCTACTTCGCGCGGGGCGCTGGCCGTGCCGTTGGCCCACCAGTCCGTCCACTCGCCGGCGTATTCCGGCGCCGTAGCGCCGGCGGCCTGCTCCAAGTCCCGCATCGCCTGGGTGACGGTCGCCAGCCGGAGTTTCGGTTGCAGTCCCAACTGGTTCCAGGCGGCGACAAATTCGGATAACGGCGGGAACGGTGGGTCGTTGTCGTATCGCCACATACTGGTCATCGAGATCGGCAGCACGGCGTGGCGATAGCCGTTGCGCTCGAACTGACGCAGACGAGCCAGGCATTGCGCGTGAGCTTTGCGCAACGACGCCTCGTCCGTCCGCAGCACGTCCCCGGCGCGCGGCGGGCGATACCGGGCATCGGCCGCCAGCGGCAACGGCCCGCGGCGCCATTCCTCGGTCTCGAAAAAGAAAAAGCCATCGCCGTAGGTCAAGCTCATCCACACGAACAGCTTCCTGCCATCCGGCTGCTTCCACCAAAACGCCGTCAGCCGCGGCAGGGGCGGGCCGCCGCTGTCGCTGTTGATGCCGGAGAACAGGTACCGCACATCGCGGTCCAGCAGGGCTGCGGCCCCGGCCCGCGGAAAGCCGTTGACGTCGTTTTGGACCGCGGTCTGCGGCGCGAGTTCTTTCCACAGATTCTCCGGCAGCCAGTGCGTCATGACCTGCCACTGGTCGCGGTTGAGAAACGGCGTGTTATTGAAAGGCAAGGCGGTGACTTCGAGCTGTCCGGCCCGGACGGCTTGCAGGAACTGCTCCCGTCGAGCGGGCGCGGCGGCCTGCCACCAATCCTCGACCGCCACGGTGGTCTCGGCCGTCCAGCGGAACCGCGCTTCGTCCGGCAAATCCTGCGTCGCCAGAGCCGCATCCAAGGCGATATCCAGGTACCGTTGCTGCATGTCGCGGCAAACGGCCGGATGGTCGGTGAACCCGTAATCCGTGTGGGAAAAGTGAATCAGATCGAGCTGTCGGACAAACTCGGGCGATTCGGCCGCCGCAGGTTGGGCGGCGGCCTCTCGTGGCGCAGAAATCATGGTCAACACGCCCGCGACCAGGCAGGCGAGCACACGCCACCGCAGAATTCGATTCGTCGTCATCTTCAGCTTCATCTTCAAATCCTCTCCACAGTAAGGATCGGCAAAACAATTACTGTCGCATTCAAAGTGGCTTTCTAAGCTTCCAGCTTGCGAGTAGTGCGAACCGCAAGCTGGAAGCTTGCGCCACTTATTTCTTGGCCGATCCTAACCCGAAGCGTCCGCGAGGAAAGGTCCGGTCGCCGCACCGCGGCGCATCGGGTTCATTATTCCGGCCATCTCGTCGCAGCTCGCGCGCCTGGCTGCAGTCTCACTCGTCCGCTTGCTGATCTTCGTCTTCGAATTCGTCCTCGCTCTCGGGTTCGGTTTCGCTGGGCCCGCGATATACCGCTTCGACGCGGCGGATGGCGTCCTGAGGCAATTCGTTGGCGTAAATCACCGACAGAAATGACGGCAGGTACATGTCCAGCATGCTGATGGCCGTGCCGATCATCCGGTCGATCACCTCCTCGCCGACCGATTCGTAGACCAGGATTTGGGCCGCCTGAAAACGCAATTCGCCGTCATCCAAGTCCAACTCGAATTTGCCGATCCGCAGGCCGTAATTGGCCCGCGTCACCGCCTCGGCAATGGCCAGCCGGCAGCCTTCGGGAATCCGCAGCGGCGAGTAGCCGAAAACCTGAAACAACTCCGCCTCGGCCTCGACGCGGGCGACAATTCGGTACACAGCGACTTCACCCCGCAGATCCGTCCGAATCGCCTGGTCCTCGCTGGTCGAATAACCGATTTCGCGCTCGTCCAAAAGATGGATCAGTTCCTCGTAGGCAGCGGTCATGGGAGGGCCCTTTCGCTAAGGTCGATTGCTTCGTGTCCAGTGCGTTGCTTTCCCTACGCCTTATTCGCCGACGTCGTGACACGGTTGGTCACAGCAGGACAAAAAACTCGTCTATCAGGTTCGCCCGCAAGGTCCGACGGCCGAGCCTGTGGCATTATAACGCGCGGGCTGCTGGATGACAGCAAGGGAAGATTCGGCGATGTCGGCGATTGGCTGAACTTGTTTCCACACCGAGGCTTCGGATCAGCATGTGATGTGCCATTTGGGGTCGCGCGCGGCGTCCACGTTTCGGAGAAATGCGCGCTGCTGTTTCGTTTGGCGAGTGGAAATTGCTGGCCGGGTTCGATAAGATATGCCGAATCTTGTCGCCGAACCGCCGCAGATCTGGCGCGGAGGCGGCGATCGTCACTCGAAGGGAGATTCAAGATGACAGTACGCGTCCTCTTAGGGGCTTTGCTGTGGACGTTGATCCAAGCGAGTCTGCCGAACTGCTTTTCCGGGGAGCCGTCGATGGAGAATCCGTTTTTCCGTGAGTTCGATACACCGTTTTCCGCGCCGCCGTTCGAGCAGATCAAGAACGAGCACTTTACACCGGCCTTTCAGCGAGGCATCGAGGCGCAATTGGCGACGGTCGCGGCGCTGGTGGAAAACGCCGAGCCGGCGACGTTCGAGAACACCATCGAACGGCTCGAACGCTCGGGCCCCCTGCTGGACCGTGTCAGCGCGGTGTTTTTCAATCTCACCTCGGCCCACACCAACGACGAACTGCAGGCTTTGGCCAAGGAGATCAATCCCCGCCTGGCCAAGCATCGGGACGATATCTTCCTGAACGAGCGTCTGTTCGCCCGCGTTCAGGCGGTTTTCGACCGCCGGGACGGGCTGGACCTGACGCCCGAACAGCGGATGCTGCTGGACGAAACCCATCGTGCGTTCGTCCGCGGCGGCGCGAACCTTGCCGCGGATAAAAAGGCCCGATTTCGCGAGATCAACGAACAGCTATCTTTGTTTTCCACGCAGTTCGGCGACAATCTGCTGAAGCAGACCAACGCCATTGCCCTGCTGATCGAGGACGAACAGGACCTGGCCGGACTGCCCTCGTCCGTCCGCGATGCCGCCGCCGGAACGGCCACGGCCCAAGGCCACCCGGGCAAGTGGGGATTTACGCTGCAGCGGACCAGTTGGACGCCGTTTCTCCAGTTCTCGCAGCGCCGCGATTTGCGCGAGAAACTCTATACGGCGTACATGAATTTGTGCAGCCGCGGCGATGACTTCGACAACCGGGACTTGGCGGCCCGCATGGCGGCCTTGCGCGTCGAGCGGGCGGAATTGCTGGGCTACCCGACCCACGCGGATTTCGTGCTGGAAAAGAACATGGCAGAAACCCCCGCCCGGGTGAACGAACTGCTCGACAAACTCTGGAAACCGGCTCTGGCCAGCGCCCAGCGGGAACGGGACGAGTTGCAGGCGGTGGTCGAGCGCGAAGGCGGCGATTTTCAACTCGCCGCCTGGGACTGGTGGTTCTATGCCGAGAAGCTTCGCAAAGCCAAATACGATTTCGACGAACAAGCGGTCCGGCCCTATTTTGAACTGGACCGAGTCACGCAGGCGGCGTTCGACGTCGCTGGCAAGCTGTGGGGCGTTACCTTCACGCCGCGAGGCGATGTGCCCGTGTATTATCCGGACGTGAAAGCCTACGAAGTCCAAGACCGCGACGGCAGCCTGCTGGCCTTGTTCTACGTCGATTTCTTTACCCGAGAGAGCAAGCGGGGCGGGGCCTGGATGAGCAGCTATCGCAAACAGTGGAAAGAGAATGGCGCGAACATTCGCCCGCTGGTCGTCAACGTCTGCAATTTCTCGAAGCCCCCCGAGGGCCAACCCGCCCTGTTAAGCTTGGACGAGGCGAACACCTTGTTTCACGAATTCGGCCATGCCGTACATGGCATCCTGGCCAACGGAACGTATGCCAGCTTGTCCGGCACGAGCGTGCCCCGCGATTTCGTCGAGTTTCCCTCGCAGATGATGGAGAATTGGGCCTTGGCGCCCGAGTTCCTGCCCACCTATGCTCGGCATCACGAGACGGGCGAACCGATCCCGGCGGAACTGGTGCGGAAACTCGAACAGGCCAAGAAATTCAATCAGGGCTTCGCCACCACGGAATACCTGGCGGCTTCGCTGCTGGACATGAACTGGCACACGCTGCGAGACAACACCGCGCAAGACCCGCTGGCATTTGAAGCGCGCGTTCTGGAACGGATCGGCTTGATCCCCCAGATCCTTCCCCGCTATCGAACGCCCTACTTTGCCCACATTTTTTCCGGCGGCTATTCGGCCGGCTACTACAGCTATATCTGGGCCGAAGTGCTCGATGCGGACGCCTTCGAGGCGTTCCGAGAAAAAGGGCTGTTCCACCCCGAGCTGGCCCGCTCGTATCGGGAGAACATTCTGGAGCGAGGCAATTCCGAACCGCCGATGGAGTTGTATCGGCGGTTCCGCGGCGCGGATCCAAAGATCGAACCGCTGCTCAAGCGCCGCGGCCTGGACGGCGATTGAGTTCTGCTCCCGTTCTTCTGCCAGAGTGGACCGCCTGCGCATTGCAGGGGTCCCGTGACCGAAGACGGCATCGGCACTACTCCCGTCACTCGGCCAACCCGACCAGTTCCTGCTTGACCCGCTCGGCGGGGTCGATGAACTGCACCGGGCGCGGTCTGACCAGCGAGGTCAACTGCCGAATGTCACAGCATTCGAGCAGGCCGAAGCAGAACAGTTCCGGCGCTTCGGTGACGGGCCAGTTACGTTCCAACACTTCTTTCAGGCTTCCCAGCGCTTGATGGAGTTCAACGGCCGCGATGGCCTTCGTCTCCAATGCCGCGGCAACCAGGCAGAACACGCCGGCGCGAGGCCCGATCGAGACCACCGTCACCGGTCCGCCGTGACGCTCGGCCGCCCACCGGGCGGCGGCCGCGATTTGGCCGGCTTGCAGCCCCAACGGGCGATCACCGACCGAAGCCACCAATAGGGCGAACAGCCAGGCGCTCTGCCGGCTCCTCGCTTCGCCGACATGGAACGGGTCGATCGCGACCACGCGGTAACCGTCGTTCAACAGCTGCAACACGGCTGGCGCTGCTGCGGCTCGACCGCCATCGGCGATCAGGATCGCCGTCTTCTCCGCCCGCGGCCCGGCCAACTCGACCACGGGCAACGTCCAATCGGCGTCCATCAGCAACCGCCAGTAGATCGCTTCCACCCCGGACCGGCTGTCCCGCCCCGCTTCGGTCGCGATCACCTGGTAATCCTTGGCCCGCACGACGCCGCGCAGTTGCGTGCGAAGCTCGGATTGCCAGCGCTCGGCGGCGGCGGCGTCCTGCGGCCGGTCGCCCGCCCGCGGAAGATCTTGGCTGAGCGTCGTTGCCAACGTGTGAAAATCCTCGTTCGGCGTCGGCAGGTCGACGTGCAGCTGTTCGGCGGTCTTGATTTCGCCTTCGGAAGGAATCTCCCGAGCGTCAAACTCGGCGCTGCCGGCGAAGAAGAACTCGCCCATCATCCGATACAGGGCCTGGCGGTTGTCGACCTCGAAATTGTGCGTGCCGGGATCGTCGTTGACATGCCAGCGAAGCGAGTCGGCGCGGCCGAACAACTCGAATACCGGCTGGGCCGCGTCCCGCAAGGGCTGCAAGGCATAGCCCGACTCGAAGCAGCACTCGTCTTTCGAATTGTAAGTCAGCAGCGTGGCCCGCGGCGCCAGCATGGCCGTCAGGTGCGTGTAATCGACCAAGGTCGCCAAATCGTTGGGCGTCTGTTCGGAATCGCCCAAGTCCTTGAAGTTCCGCGTGCGAGTCAGAAAGCTGGAGTAGCCCGCGACGGGATTGCTCAGCGTGACCCGGGTGTCCAACGCCGACAGCACGATGGTCTGCCATCCGCCGCCCGACAAGCCGGTGACGGCCACGCGCTGCGGATCGGTGTTTTCCAGACTCAATAGCACGTCGAGGCCGCGTTTCATGTTCAAGTAGAACGGCGCCAGTCCGCTGGCGCCGCACAAGTCCAGTTGGTTCATCCGGGCGTGCGAATACCCTGACGCGTTCAGCTGGCCCATGCCGACCCATTCGATGTTCAGCGCCAACATGCCGCGTTTGGCCTGGTTGATGCATCGCAGCTGCTTGGGCGGATACTGTTTCCCCAGGCCGGTATGGCCGTTGACGTTCAGCACGGCGGGAACCCGGCCGGTCAGTCTTTCCGGTTCGTACAACAGGGCGGGAATCCACATTCCCGGCAGGGCTTCGTAGCGGAGCTTCTTGATCCGATAGCCCGGACCGCCGTCGATCGTCTCCAGCCACTCGACCCGCGTTGCCGCGTCCCGCCAGCGGGCCGCAGCGCCGCCGAACACCACGCGGTCCAGGACCGCCTGCCGCAGCCGATCCGCCTCCGCCTGCCATTGGGCGGCCGTCGTCCAGGTCTGCATCTTGGGTACGCGAGTCTCGACGTAGCGTTGGACTTCGGCCAACGGCAGTTCGTTGCCGATGATTTCGCGTTTTAACAGGGCGGCCAAGTCGTCTTGAGCCGCCAGCGAAGCCGTCGAAGCACCGATAACTGCGGTCAGGACGGCTGGCAACATGCGGGTTGCCAGGATGGTCTTCCACGTGATGGGACGCGGCATGACTGGGAGTCTCCCCGACAAAGCACTAGTTTCCTTGTTTCTGAACGTCATACGCATACAGCTTGTCGTCGTGGCGGAGGTACAGTCGCCCGCCGCAGACGACGGGGTGGGCCCACGTCGGACCGTCCGGTCCCGACGGGGTCCGGAATCGGCTCACCACCTGGTGCTCCGCCGCCACCGCGGGCACCAGACCGACCGCGCGATTCTCGCTGTACGTGTACAACATGCCGTCGGCGTACGTCAGCGAACCTTTGCCCACGCCGCGTTCTGCGTACCGCAACTGGCCGGTCTTCCAATCCAGGCAGATCCATCTGCCGCTGTTGAAATTGTGTGCTGCGCTGTAGATCGCCCCGTCCAGCAGAATCGCTCCGCCGTGATGGTTGTCCAGCTCGCGTGATTCCCAGACCTTCTCGACGCCCACCTGGGGGCCTTCGACCTTCAGTTGCAGCATCACCGATCCCGTCGTGCCGTAGCCCGAAGTCAGGAACACCCAGCCGTCGTGAAACAAGGGCGTCGTGGCGTTCACGTCGTACTCGGTCCGATGGGGATAGCGGAACAACAGGTCGCCGGTGTCCGCGTTCACGCCGATCGCGGCCCGCGAGGTCTTGGTCAGAATGATCCGCAAACCCTCGTACTCGACCAGCCGCGCCGTGGCGTAGCCGGCCAGGTCCCCTTCGGCACTGGGCGCTTTCCAGACGACCTCGCCGGTATTCTTGTCCAAGGCGACCACACTGACGTTCGGGCCGCCAGGCAGGCAGATCGCCCGGTCGCCGTCCACCAGGATCGACTCCGACAGGCCCCACGTGATATTGCTGCTGCCGAACTGGTCCAGGATATTCAAGCCCCAAATCCGCTCGCCGCTCTGGGCGTCCAAGCACACGACATCGCCGTAGGGAGTCTCGTAGTAGAGCCGGCTGCCGTCGATGGTCGGCGTCGCCCGAGTGCCACCGGGGCCGGCTGTCCAAGCCTTGCCGCACGGCGTCTGCCACCGCGTCTTGCCGTCCAAATCCAACGCCGTAACGACGGTGGCGTCGCCGACATTGCCTGCGGTGTAGAGCAGTCCGCCGCCGAGCGTTACGCTGGAAAATCCGGCGCCAATGCCCGAGGCCGTCCAGACCATCTGCGGACCGTCCTCAGGCCATTGCTGCAGTAGTCCTTCCGCCGGTGAAAGATTGTCACCTTGCGGACCGTGGAACTTGGGCCACGCAGGCGTCCCGGAAGCCGCGGCATTGGTTTCCTTCGGCTCGTCGGGCCGCTGTAAACGGAACGCGCTGACTTTGTTCTCCAGCATCTGCGGGACCAGCAACAACCGTCCGTCCGGTACGTAGCCGATGTCGGCGGCCCCTTTGGGTAACTGCATCACCAGGTCCACCGTTCCCCCTTGCCGGATGTAGAAGATCTTGCCGGCTGCCCAGTCGCTGACCAGATAGCGGCCCTCGGCCACGGTCTCGATACCGTCCAGATTGCCCACAGGCTCGGGGGTGAGGAGCGTTTTTTGCCCGGTCGCCAGATCCAGCGAGAACAGACGGCCCAGCACAGGCTTCTCGCCGCCGGAGCCCCACCCGCCGACGACCAGCTGGTTGCCGACCACCAGTAGCCCGTTGGGGTGTTCCAGTTTGTCCCCGGACGCGAACACGGACAACGCACCATCCCGATAACGGTGGATCGCGTTCGTGGTCATGTCCGAAACGTAGACCGCGCCTTGGGCGTCGCAAGCCACATCGTTCAAGAATTCGGCGTCGGGAACGGAAACACGTTCGACGATCTTGCCTTGCGCGATGTCGACACCGACCAGGCGATCGATATCGCTGACCCATAACCGGCCTCCGAAGCTGCGGATGCCTTTGGGCGCGTTCAGCCCCGTAATCCATTTGGCCGTGACCACCCGCCCGTCCGGCGTCAACTTGCTCAGGTAACCGTCGCCGTCTTTGTCCGTCGGTCCGCCATCGCCGATATTGGAAACGAAGACGAACCCCGACCCGGCGTCAAAGTACGCACTCTCCGGACTCTGGATACCCTCCGTGACTTCCCAGGCCAGCGGAAATGCCGGCTTGTCTGCGGCCAAGCCAGCGGAGGCAAACCAGATCAGATACCCCACGATGCCCGTCGTCAATGCGCAGCGTTTCATCAGATGCTCCTCGCGGTAAGACTGTTCTCAGAAAGCGACCGGTCCAATCCCGGTGACACGCGTCCGCATTATAGGGAAAGGCCGGGCCGGTGGGGAGCGCACGGGCTGGGTTCCGTCATTTTTTCCGCGGGCATTGCTCGGCCTCCAAGCAGCGGATAATCCGTGGAATTCGCGTTCCAGCCATTGGAGATCGACCGCCGGGATCGCTTTCGCTTGGTAGCTCCGTACGGATCCCCGTTGTCTCGGCAGTTCCGCGGCGCCGATTCAGGGATCGCACGCGCTGCTCAAGCAGCGCGGTCTGGACGGCGATTGGGTTCTGCTCCCGCTATCTCGGTCGGTTCGGCTCCAGCCCGAATCGCACCGTACGTGTGTCCAGTTCGCGGCCCGTCCGTTGCGCCAGGGGGACATACAGTTCGGGACGGCGCGCAAGGATCCAACGCGCGCCCGTACAGCGGTCCCGCAGGCGGCGGTCCAGATCGGCGACGACCATGTCGTCGCCCGCTTTACAGGTTTCCGCCAGAATCCGGCCGTAGGGATCCAGGAGCATGGCATTGCCGGTGCGGACTTCGTTGTCGTCGGGGCCGACGCCGTTGCTGAACGCCAGGAACATCCCGTTGTCGTGCGCTCGGGACGGCAGCCAGCGCATCAGCCAGCCGCGGCCCTTGTCGCCGCGAATCTCCGCTTCGATCGCCGCCGGATTCTGCTCGCGATTGTCCCACACGGCCCGATCGATCACCTTCATGCCGTGGGGGCTGCCGGAATCACAGCCGCCGGTTTGATGCGGAGCCAGCAGCAGCTCGGCTCCCGCCAAGGCGGTCGCGCGGGCGTTTTCGATGATGTTGTTGTCATAGCAGATCAGCACCCCGACCCGCCAGCCGTGCGGCGTGTCGAAGACGGTGTAAGCATCGCCCGGGCTCAGGTACTCGCTGACAAACACATGCAGCTTGCGGTGGCGGGCAAAGCGTCCGTCGGGCATGGCCACCACGTAGGTATTGTACAAGCCGCCGTCGGCCCCGATTTCGATCAAGCCGGCGCCGATCGTCATGCGGTGACGTTGGGCGAGGTCCATCAGTTGCCGCGAGGCCGGTCCGTCGAACACCGGCTCGGCCAAGCCGACCAGTTGGTCGCGCGTCAAATGCCGCAGGTGCCAGTAGCCGGAGATACAGCACTCCGGAAAACAGATCAACTGCACTTGCCGCTCGGCCGCCTGTTCCACGAAATGGCGGATGATGCCCAAGTTGGTGGACTTGTCGCCCGGGGCATGCTGGAACTGGACGGCAGCCGCGCGTAATGTTTGGGGCTCGTCGATGGGGACAGTACTTGCCATGAAACACTCCTCGTCAGCTCGCCTCGGCCAATTTGGCCATCGGCATCTGTTGCAATAATTCGACGAAACGGGTTACGGTCGGAGAGAACACCAGCCGGTCGCGGTGGATGATGCCGATGGGACGCTGCAAGCTGACCCCGCGCAGCCGGACGGCGCTGAGCGTGCCGATCTGCACTTCCTTGCAGACCGTCGGTTCCGGCAGGATACTGATCCCGGCCCCGATTTCCACCGCTTGTTTGATCGTTTCGATGTTGTCGAACTCCAACACGACCTCGACGTTAATCCCCTGCTGTCGCAGCTGGCGATCGATCTCCTTGCGGATCGGCAGTTCGCGGTCGAAGCCGACGAACTTCTCGCCGCCCAGGGCGGCCAGCGCGACGCTCTTGCGGCCGGCCAGCGGATGCTGGGCATGGCAGGTCAAGACCATCTCTTCGGAGCGTAAGGGGATGACGCTCAGCCCCCGCAGGGCGGTCGGATACGAGACCAGGCCCAGATCGACGCGGCCGCTCTGCACCGCTTCGTACACATCGGACGGACGCAGGTACTCGAGTTGGACGCGGGCCTTGGGGTAGCTGACCATGAACTGCTGCATGCAGTACCCCACTCCGTACAGGCCCACCGAGTAGATAGCGGCCACGCGAAAATGGCCTTGGATCTCGTCGCCCAGCACGCGGATCCGATCGGCGACTGCGTCGTACAACTCGATGATCTTGCGAAACTCGTCGTAGCAGATCGCCCCGGCCGGCGTCAGCACGGGCGGCCGCCGACGGCGATCCAGCAGTTGCGTCTCGAAATGCTCCTCCAGCCGCTGGACCGCCTGCGTCGCTGCCGATTGGCTGATGTGATGCATCGCCGCGCCGAGCGAGAAGCTCTGCTGCGCGACCACGCTGCAGAAAACTTTGAGCATGTCGATGTTCATCGCGTCCCCCCGGTGGCCGGCCCCGGCTCGCGAATCAGCTACCAGCCCAGGGTCGACACGAGACACCTGAATACACGATAACCCAAGGCGTGAGCGAGGCCAAGCGGGCGGCCCTTTCACTCACGCCTCCGATGTTACAACGCGAGGCCGCCTGTCTTAGACAATGCCCTGCGCCAGCATGGCGTCGGCCACTTTGACAAAGCCTGCGATATTCGCGCCGCGGACGTAGTTCACGAACCCGTTGGAACTGCCGTAGCGAACGCAGTTTTCGTGGATCGCCTTCATAATCTGCTGCAGCCGCATGTCGACTTCCTCCCGCGGCCACTTGATCACGCCGGCGTTCTGCGTCATTTCCAAGCCCGAGGTGGCCACGCCGCCGGCGTTGGCCGCTTTGCCCGGTCCGTACAGGATCTTGGCGTCCAGGAACACGTCCACGCCCTCGGGTTCCGTCGGCATGTTCGCGCCTTCGGCGACGCAGAAACAGCCGTTGGCCACCAGCGTGCGGGCATCCTGGGCATCGATCTCGTTTTGCGTCGCACTGGGGAACGCCAGGTCGCACTTGACCTTCCAAGGCCGTTCGTTGGGCAGGTACTTGGAGCCGGGAAAACGCTCCGTGTACTCGCGAATCCGGCCTCGGCGGATGTTCTTCAACTCCATCACCCAAGCCAGTTTTTCGGCGTTGATGCCGTCCTCGTCGACGATCGTGCCCGCCGAGTCGGACATCGTCACGACCTTGGCGCCGAACTCGTTCAGTTTCTCGATGGTATACTGGGCGACATTGCCGGAACCGGATACCGTCGCGATCTTGCCCGCGCAGCTGTCGCCGCGCGTGGCCAGCATTTCCTGTGCAAAGTACACCGCCCCGTACCCGGTGGCTTCCGGGCGAATCAACGAACCGCCGTACTCCAAGCCCTTCCCCGTCAACACGCCGTGAAAGCGGTTGACGATCTTCTTGTACTGCCCAAACATGTACCCGATTTCGCGGCCCCCCACGCCGATGTCCCCGGCGGGAACGTCCGTGTCGGGACCGATGTGGCGGTACAGTTCCGACATAAAGGCCTGACAGAACCGCATCACCTCGTTGTCGCTCTTGCCCTTGGGATCGAAATCCGTGCCGCCCTTGCCGCCGCCCATGGCCAGCGTCGTCAGGCTGTTCTTGAAGACCTGTTCAAAGGCCAGGAACTTGAGTACCCCCAGGGTGACCGTCGGATGGAATCGCAAGCCGCCTTTGTAGGGGCCGATCGCGCTGCTCATCTCGATCCGATACCCGCGGTTGATCTGGATCTCGTTGCGGTCGTCGACCCAGGCCACGCGGAACATGATCACGCGTTCGGGCTCCACGATCCGCTCCAGGATCTTCGCCTTGCGGTAGGCCGGCGTCGCTTCGACCATCGGGTAGACCGATTCGACAACTTCCCGAACAGCCTGGTGAAATTCCGGCTGGTTGGGATTGTTGGCCACGACCTGGGCGACAAACTGTTCCACCCGTTCGGTCATGCTGGGTCCGGCGGAATCCGCCACTAGTGTGCTGTTCGTTGACATACATTCCTCTCGTCTGATTGATGGGGGCTTCGGGGGGGGACACGCTCGCCGGCCGATGCTGCGGGCGGACGGGACCGCAGAATCGGGCCGAATTTGAATAAGGCGGAATTATAACCCTGGACGCTATCTGTGCAATAGCTTATAAAAGAAACTTGTCGTTTTTGTCCGCCCGACGGGCAAACTGGGGCCGGCGCGGCTGCCGGCCGCAACTTGCCGCGAGCCGAAGAAGGGACTTTGTGCATGGTGGATTCCAATCTCAGTACCGGGATGGCAGCGTTGGATCGGGTATTCCGGGGGCTGTTGCCCGGCGACAACCTGGTTTGGCAGGTGGACGCCATCGAGGACTTTGCGCCCTTCGTGGGGCCGTATGTCGAGGCGGCTCGGCGCGCGGGCCGGCCGCTGGTGTACTTTCGCTTTGCCGGGCATCCGCCGCTGGTCCCGGACGGGGACGGCGTGACGGTCTGCAAGCTGGAAAGTTCCGTGGGGTTCGAGAAGTTCATCACGCAGATTCGCCGGGTGATCCGCGAAGCGGGGCGGGGGGCATTTTGCGTCTTTGATTGCCTGTCGACGCTGGCGGAAGAGTGGCGCAGCGATCGCATGCTGGGCAACTTTTTCATGCTCACCTGTCCCTACGTCTACGACTTGGAATCCTTGGCCTATTTTCCGCTGGTCCGCCACGCGCATTCTTTCCATGCCACCACGCCCATCACGCGAACCACGCAGATCTTTCTGGACGTTTACCGTCATCACGGCGCGCTGTACCTGCAGCCCAGCAAGGTCGAGCATCGCTACTCGCCGACGATGTACATGCTGCACGCCTGGGAAGGCGAGCGTTTCGTGCCGGTGACGGACAGTTCGACCACGGCCGAAATTCTGACCTCCCTGCCGTGGGCCGGCCTGGATTCCATGCGTTTTCGCCTGGGCAGTTGGAACCGCACGTTTCACAAGGCCGACCAGGTTTGGGAATCGCTGCAACGCGGCGAACCGACGGCCGGCGATCCGTCCGTCCTGGCCCGCACCCTGATGCAGATGGCGTTCACCCGCGACGAACGGCTGTTGAGTATGGCCGAGAAATACCTGACGCTGGGCGACGTGCTGGCGATCTGGAAGCGGATGATCGGCACAGGACTGATCGGCGGCAAGTCCGTCGGCATGTTGCTGGCGCGAGCCATCCTGACCAAGACCCATCCCCGTTGGAACCGCCTGCTGGAAGCCCACGACTCGTTCTTCATCGGTTCGGACGTATTCTATTCGTTCTTGGTGGAAAACGGCTGCTGGTGGGTCCGCCAGAAGCAACACGACCGCCGGGCGTACTTGGACGACATCGAGGAAGCCCGCCGCCGGATGATTACCGGGACCTTTCCGGACAACATCATCAAGGAATTCGCCGAGATGCTGGACTATTTCGGCCAGTCGCCGATTATCGTCCGGTCGAGCAGCCTGTTAGAGGACAATTATGGGAACGCCTTTGCCGGCAAATACGAGAGTGTGTTCTGTGCCAACCAAGGTTCGCATCAGAAGCGGCTGGAAGATTTCGTCGCGGCGGTCAAGACGATCTATGCCAGTACGATGAGCGAAAAGGCGCTCCGCTATCGGGCGCAACGCGGGCTGTTGGACCGCGACGAACAGATGCCCCTGTTGGTCCAGCGCGTCTCCGGCAGCCTGCATGGCAACCTGTTCTTTCCCCAGATGGCAGGTGTCGGCCTGTCGGTGAATCCCTACGTGTGGAACAAGTGCATCGATCCGGCGGCCGGCATGGTTCGGCTGGTCTTCGGACTGGGCACGCGGGCCGTGGATCGCTCGGACGACGATTACACCCGCGTCGTCGCCTTGAACGCGCCACAGCGGCGGCCGGAGACGGATATCGACGAAGTCCGCCAGTATTCGCAGCACCGGGTGGATGTGATCGACCTGGACGCCAACCAGCTGGTGTCCTGCAAGTTTTCCGAAGTCATCGGCCGGGCCCCCGACCTGCCTCTACAAGTTTTTGCCTCGCAAGACCGGGAGATGGCCCTCCGCGCAGCCGAATACGGCCTGCCATCCAGCTCCGCTTGGGTGTTGACCTTCGAGCACTTGCTGGACCAGACGCCGTTTGTGGAAGACATGCGCCAGATGCTATCCACGTTGCACGCAGCGTACGACTATCCGGTGGATTTGGAATTCACCACCAACTTTTTCGCCCAGGACCAGTACCGGGTGAACCTGGTCCAATGCCGCCCGCTGCAGGTCGTCGCCGGCACGGCGGCCGCCGAACTCCCGGCCGGCTTGGCGCCCGAGGATATCCTCTTACAGGCCCGGGGGGCGGTCGTGGGGCGGAGTCGCGTCAACACGATCGACCGCATCGTGTATGTGACGCCGTCGGTCTACGGCCAGTTGACGATCCAGGACCGCTACAGCATCGCGCGGCTGATCGGCAAATTGGTGCATCGCCCCGACGTGCCCCGGCCGCACGCCACGCCGCCGCAGATCATGCTGATCGGCCCCGGCCGCTGGGGCACGACCACCCCGTCGCTGGGCGTACCCGTGGCGTTCGCCGAGATCGACACCGTACGCGTGCTGTGCGAGATCGTCGCCATGCGCGAGGACCTGGTGCCCGATGTTTCACTCGGCACGCACTTCTTCAGCGACCTGGTGGAATGCGATATGCTCTATCTAGCGTTGTTTCCCGCCCGGAAAGGCAACCTCTGGAACCGCGAGTTTTTCGAGACCGCGCCGAACCGCCTGGGGGAACTGCTGCCCGACGCAGCGCGGTGGGCCGAAGCGATTCGCGTCATCGACTTCCCCGGCCCGCACGCGCCCGGAGCCGCGTTGAAACTCGCGGCGAATTCCGTCGAGCAGGAGGCCGTCTGCTATCTGGAACGAGTGTCGGAGGCGGCCGATTCTGCCACCGCAGGCCCTGCGGCCCCGTTCTCGCCGTGGCTGACTTGACCCTCGGCACAGGTCCGGGCTCGGCTACGATAGGTTGCTAAGACTGCCTAACACCCTTGTGAGGTTCCTTCGCGACTAGCGCTCGTCCCCTCGTACCTGTCGTCTCCGCGTTTAAGGACCAGGATCGACCCGGCGGAGCCGCGGGCCTTTCCAGCGGGAGCTTTGATATCGCGGTGGACTCCCACGGGTTGCCCCGTCTTGATCCGCGCCTGTGTAGACAGGAGGCTGATAAGGCTCTCGCGAGTTCCCGTGCTATCCCTGTATCGTCGTGATCTGGTCTGCGACCCCGGTGGTCTCCGCGTCGGCTCGCCATGACGCCGGGCGGTTGCTACGTTCCAGCGTGATGAAACTGTCCGCTGTTTGGTTCAGAAGAATCAGGCATCCGTTCCTCCGCTTATCCCAGATCTGGACGAAGCTTACTGCAAAGAGCCGAATCGCCTAGTGCGGACCCGCATGCTCTCGTGGTGTGGGAGGGGCCCCGGAGCAATCCGGGCCCCTATCCCGATCTATGGTTCGGCCCTTTCGCCCAGCAATGTGTTGAGCCTTCGAAGGACTTGGCCCACGATGGCGTGGGGGATCGCGCAGACGCGTGTGCAATCCCGTGCCTGCCAATCGAGGCACTTCACCTGATCCGACAAGACTACGCCCGTCACGGGCAGGCCATCTGGCAGTGCGACCTCAAAGGGATAGCGCCGACAGATAATGGGGTAGCTTATACTGTTGGGCTTGCCGAGCACCCAAGTTGTTGACCTGTCCGGGGTTGTGGTGCAGGGTGCTCGCTGGGGCCGGGGACAATCCCGGCCAAGTGCGGCGGGACCGGGGTTGTGACATTGGGTTGTTCCTTTTCTGTCAGAACGGCCGCGTCGTCGAGACCGTCGATGCCATCAAGGCGAGCTTGCGCCCACGAGCATCTCGGCCGGTTGCGTGCATTGGCACAACTGGGCTGCCGAATTGTCCGTCACCGCGGCGTTGCGTTCGTAAAAAGTCGGCGGTTCGTAGGTCCATCCGTCCGCTAGACTGTTTTCTTCCCGGCGGATGCGGCTCAGCAGCCAGCGTCCCCCCAGGGAACCGTACACGCGGGATTTCCAGCCGAACTCCTGATACAGTTCCGCGAGCAGGGAAGACATCTTGGCGCGAAGGGCGGGGGGGTGGTCCGCAAAGTACTTGCGCGAGGCGGCGACCAGCGCGGTGAACGCGTTGCCCAACTCGCGGCCTTCCCAGCGAAAGCGGCGGCGAATCCGGGGATCGGGATGGTCCTTGTGCCGTTTCCAGCCGGCCAAGGTCGTGCGCGCGATCCGCACGGTGCTCGGGCCGTTGGCCGCGAAATCGGCGTCAAAGGCCCGAATCATGTACTCGGCCGTCTGTTCGTCGCTCAGATGGGGGTGGCGGTAATTCATGATCCGTTGGCCGTGGATGTCCCCGACGTGGTATTCGTCTTCGTCTTTCATCAGGCCCTGTTCGCTCAGTTCCGCGTGCAGCGGCGTGCCGGGCAGCGGCGTGTACAACATGAACTGGTGGAAATCGGTGTCGTGGCGCACGGCATGTGCAATCACCTGGTCGATATTCTCCGGCGTGTGGTTTTCCAAACCGATGATCGTCGAGCCCAGGATGCGGATGCCGTGCGATTGCAGTTGCCGCACCAGGGCCAAGGTGTCGATGCCGTTCAGCTTGGCGTAGCGGCTGTTCTCGCCCTCGATACCCATCCACACCCAGGAGATGCCTAAGCCGATCAGTTGTTCCAGGGAATACGACCGTAGCACATTGGCCGAACTGAAGACGTACAGCGCCCAAGCCTTGTCGTGCTGCTGCATCAGTTCCAGCAACCGCAAAGCGCGCCGCCGATGGAACAGGAAGTTCTCGTCCATGGCGAAAAACGCCTTAACCCCCATCGACTGTTCCAACTGACACATCACCTCGAACAACTCGTCTCCCGTGTGGTAAAAGTCGACGAACCGGCCTTTGCCGCCGAACATGGCCGAGGTTGAACAGAAGTTGCAGCCCAGCGGGCAGCCGACCGAGGGAATCAGGGTGGCCGCAATGTCCTCCGGGTTGGAACTGAGGGAGACGCCCGCACTGCGACAGCCGTGGCCGGATACGATCAGCGGATGCCGGATCGGTTGCTCGGTGTCTTCGCCCAGGAACTGCCGCATCCAACGCACGCCGTCGCCCCGGACAATGTAGTCCGCGTCGATCCGTTCGTCCAAGTCGGGCATATTGGCAATGTGACCGCCGACGACGATCTTGGCGTGAGGTTGATAGCGGCGAACCAGTTCGCACATCTTCCGCACCTTCAACTGGTTGGACACGATCGACGAAATGCCCACGATGTCGTACGTGTGCCGACGCAGTTCCTCGACGAAACGGTCGAGCGTTGGGAAATCGAGCACCGTGCAGGGGGCCTGGACGTTCGCCTGGATCAGCATCAGCCCCCAACTGCGATGGAACATCCGCAGGGAAAAAGGGCCTTGCGTCCGCGTCACCTGGTTGTGGTACAGTTCCATCGGATTCATCGCTCGCGAGCCATAGTCGTCGTCCTGGGCGTACGGACCGAAAACGCTGCTCAACAGGATGCGAGTCCGGGAACCGCCGGGGTGACGCGGAGAGACAACCGGACGGACAGCGGCGATTTCAAGGCAAGCGGTACTCATTATGGCGATCCTCCCGATCAGGGTAAGGCGAAGGGGCTTTCTCGGTTTCGCGGGCGGCGTATCCGCTCGCCTGACGTCCGCCACGCTTCGGATGGGGCGCGAGGCAAACGCGTGATTTGTTCTCCCTTTTCATCTTAAGGAATGTCGCCCTGTAAGGCTTGCCAACTTGGTTTGCGCTGTGTAATACCTAAGTAAAAGTTGCGTGTCAGGAAAGATGCCCCACCCGAGGTGAACGTTCTGCGGCGGATGACGAATGCCGAATTGCCCCCTGCCGCCCGACACCCACTGCTGATCACCCACTGACCACCAAGCGATGGTTGCGGTATAATCCGCTGCGTATGATCTCCCGACGTTCTCTCCGATTACCGATCATTTTGGCCATCGTGATGATCACGCTGCTGGTGGTCCTCACGGTGGGTTGGATCCTGCTTGCCGTCTTCGGCGCGCTCAAGGCGGGCCGCTTTGCCGGTTGGTACTGGGTCTCGCTGACCGTCGGCACGACGTTCATCGTGATGCTCTTGGTCGGGGTCATCCTGTACTTGGTGCTATCGATCAAGGCGATCAACTTGAATCGCCAGCAATCCAATTTCATTGACAGCGTCACGCACGAGTTGAAATCGCCCATTTCGTCGATGAAACTGTACCTGCAGACGCTCAGTCGCCGCCAGGTCAGCGAGGTGGAACGAGCGGAGTTTTACCGGGTGATGCTGGAAGATGTCGAGCGACTGGACCACTTGATCAACCAGGTCCTGGATGCCGGTCGCCTCGAATCGGCCGACGGCGAAGGAAACGTCGAGGACGTGGACGTGCCGCAGCTTCTGCAGCGGTGCGCCGATACGGTTTGCACCAGCTACCGCGTTCCGCTGGATGTGATTCGTTTCGAGCTTCAGCCGTGCTGTGTCCAAGCACGGCCAGCCGACCTGACGCTGATCTTCCGCAACTTGTTAGACAACGCGATCAAGTATGCGGGGACCGTGCCGGACGTGGCGGTCACCGCAGATCGCAGTGATTCAGGCACGGTCGTGGTGCGAATCGCGGACAACGGACGAGGGATTCCACCACGGTTCCGGCACCAGGTATTCGGCCGCTTCGTGCGTTTGGGCACCGAGTTGGAGCGGGACAAGCCTGGGACGGGATTGGGACTGCACATTGCCTATACCCTGGTTCGCCGCTTGCGTGGGCGAATTCGTATCCGTGGCCGTGAACCGGGGACGGGGACGGTGTTCGAGGTCGAACTGCCCGTTGCGTGAGGAGCTTATGGCGGAGTCGCGTCAGCCGCATATCCTGATTGTCGAGGACGAGCAGCACTTGGCCACGGGCATCCGGTTCAACCTGGTGGCCGAAGGGTATCGCGTCACGACCGTCGGCGATGGCCCGGCGGCCCTGCTTGCGCTGGAAGAGCACCCGGACATCGACCTGATCGTTCTGGATTTGATGCTGCCCGGGATGAGCGGCTATGCGGTCTGTGAAGCCGTGCGGGCCAAGGACGTGAGCTTGCCGATTCTGATTTTGAGTGCGCGGACGCTGAGCGAAGACCGCACTCGCGGCTTTGATGTGGGCGCCAATCAGTACCTGACCAAACCGTTTGACCTGGACGAGTTCCTCAGTCGAATCCGTAATTTGCTGACCTATCACAGCCGGATTCGCCCGGCGCCACCGGCCCGCGGGCGAACGATTGCGTTCGGCGACGTACGGGTGGATTTCGACACCTTCGAGGTCACGGTGGCGGGCGAGTCGGTCCGCCTGACCCAGTTAGAGATGACCTTGCTGCGGTACTTTGTCGAAAACGAAGGCCGCGTCATCCCCCGGACCGAATTGCTCGAACAGGTCTGGGGCATGCCCAGCAGCGTGAGCACCCGGGCCCCCGACCAATTCATCCGCCGTTTGCGCAAGACGTTCGAGTCCGATCCGTCTCGCCCCCGGCACTTTCTGACGATCCGCGATGCCGGCTACCGCTTCCTCGCCCGGCTGGCCCAAGGCGGCGACGACCCGTCGGAGGATGACGAGTCCCCATAGGCCGCATCGCGTCCGCCTTGCCTCGCGTCGTCGACCACGATTGGCATCATCACCTCGGGTAACTTTTCTTGTCTTGCCCAATGCCTGTCGCAAGGGCAAGCCCTGCTTGCAGGCGACGGAGCCGCTCGCGCGGAGTGTATTTATTCCACCTCACTTTGGTTGTGCCCATCGTAGCGGTACCGTGATGGCCTCCGAAAACGGTACCCGGACGCCCTCGGCGTGAGGCCATTCAGGTGGCTGGGGAAACACGGTGGTGTTGACCTGCGACGACCACGCGCGGCCGTCGGTCATCTCCAATACGATCCACAACCGGCCGATCTTGAAAAAATCGCGACCGCGATTGTCGATCGTGAAGGTGTTTTCCAGGTCCATCGTGGCGATCGCCTCGGGCGTTAGCAGCAGCGACGCCACGCTCCACACAAGTCTGCCTCCAGCGGCGTCCAGGCCTGTTCGATCCACGGTTGCTCGGCCACCATCGTCTCCGTGCCGACCTGTGCGCGATCCTGGGCCCCGTCCTGTGCCACGACGGCGACGCGGAACAGGATGCCGTCGCCCGGGTCGCTGCCCTCCCGTTTGCCGATCTGGCAACGAAACACGGCCGGCACGTCGGCGGGCAGCGTCAGCGGCGCGAAGACGGCGAACGTGGATCCCACGCCACCGCGATAAGGCGGATGCATGAACAGGCCCGGTTTCGTGACGTCGCCGCAGGTCATCTCCGACCAGTAGGCTTGTGCACCGGTGTCCGCAGACAAACCTGTCACGTCGCCGGGCCGATTTCGTGGCCGGCCTCGTCCCACGCCGTCGCGGCGGCGGCGCGGCCGTCGAACGCCATGCCGAACCGGCGGCACCCGGCCACCGGAATGACCTCGAACGCGCCGGCTTCACGACGCAGCGCGATCAGCGGCCCGTCGCAAGCCAGCTTGTCGAACCGTACGAACCGTCCACGCGGCTCGGCATACAGGTGCGCAGGCGAGTCGACATAGTCCGCTCGGTGGCCGTCAACGACCGCGCTGAACGCCAGCAGATCACCTTGGCTGTCATCGTGTACGAACCAGCCGAACGGCGCCAGCACCGCATCCGCCGTGGTCCACGTTTCCGAGGGATGGTCAGGCCGCAGTAGTAACAGTGATTGTTGCCTTCGCTGTAGACCGGCCCGTTCCAAGTCGCTTTCTGATGCAGCATGATTTCGCCATAGGCGTAGAACGTGGCGGCGAACGTGCCGCCGCCGGGCATGCGAGCATCAAAATCGCAATAGCTCCACGGCCGCACGGCGGTATGCACATCGCAGTAGGCGGTGTCCAGCTGGAACTTGTGCTGGATGATCGGCGCCAGGCGGGCTTCGTATTCCACGGCCCGAGCGGGTTTGGGGTTGTAGCAACGCGGCCAGGCCGTCCGCCATTGGCCGTCCGACAGGCGGCTGACCATGTCCTCGTGCCAAAACTCGTTGACGGGCGCAAAGTCGGTGTAGTTGTTGTAGCTCTCGCCGCCGTCTCGCCAGCCCGTCTCGTGATCGGTCAAGGCGATCTTGGTCATGCCGTACCGCGCCACGCGCTGCCATTGGGCGATCACAGATTGCCCAAGAACAGCAAGCGGTCCTCGGGGTTGCGCCCGCCGCTGATTTCCAGCCCCTCGCAAACCCCTTCACGGCCAATCGCAGCCCGTTGATCTGGCGTCAGCCGCCGGTGCATCAGCCACCATTCCTTCCAGTTGACCGACCCGAGGGGCACGCGGACGGCGGCGCCTGCAGCGGAGCGCAACAGCACGCTCAGCGCGACCTGCGGCGTCGAACGGTCCGGCACCCACGCCCAATTGTTCCCGTAGACCCAGAGCGTGATGCAATCCAAGTCCGGCGGCAGCGGTACCGGTTGAGGCGGCCGGAGCGTCACTCGCGGCTGGCGACCAGCGCTGCGATAAACCAGCCGGCCGACATATCGGCCAAACAGCTGCTGGTCCTCAGAACGGGAAAAGCAGGCGACGGCGTCTTGGATCTCGACCTCCCACGGCTCCGCGCATTCAAAGTCGACGGTCGGCGGCCGCGCGTCCTCGGTGCGGCCCGCCCAGTCCATTTCGTAGGGGGCGCGAGTGGATACGAGATTCCCCGGCGCCGCAGATCGAAATACCCCCAACCAGCGATATAACCACCCAGTGCCAAATGGGGAAAAGGCGAGCGGATTGCGTGTGATGTGACATCCTGGGGGCCCTTTTCGATAGCACAGGCAAATCGAGTTCATGAGGCACGCCGGCCAAGAGACAGTGACTTGAACGTTTTCGCAAAACCCTATTTACCATTTTTGCCGAAGATTGCTACAGTGCTGGCCATTCTTGACAGCTTTCTCAGGTCTTTCCTCGCTCCAAATCAGCCCATTTTTCCACCGCATCTACATGCTTCTCCCGATTTTGGCATCCCCTGTCGCCCCCTTATGCTGCTCGGTGACGAGACGCGATCCGACGGTGATCACGCTGGCAGCACGCTTGGCATGCTGGCTCGATGCCTGTGCCGGTAGGAACGTCTTCTCTCCGGCATCCGAGAACGATCCGGCATTTTCTCTCGAAGGAGGCCTCCCTTGATCCGAGATGCGGTGATGCGACATAATGGCGGGACATCTCTCTTATCGCGCATGGTGACTGGAAGACGCGGGGCGAGGGCGGTCGCCACACGTCGGACGCGGCGTGGGTTGGCACTCGAAACACTCGAACCACGGGTTTTGCTGAGTGCGACGATGGCTGGGGAGGGCAGCACTGCCGCGTTGCCCGCGGCGGACGGCGCCTTCGGTTCATCGGCACTCGAATCACGGGAACGTCCGTTTCGCGTGGGCAATCGCGAGATCGATCGCTGGGGCAACGTGGCCTACATTCTGCCAGTGCCCGATTCCCAACTCGCCTCCCCGTCCGGGGACTTCTCGGACGAGGCCGCGGTTGCTTCTGCGGAGGCCCCGCTGCCCCTGGCGGACACGTTCTTTTTACACAGCTATCCTTCGGCGACCAAAACCATCTACCTCGATTTCGACGGGCACGTTACCACGGGAACGCACTGGAATACCGTCTACAACAGCGGAAACCCTATCGTAACGCCCGCCTTCAGTCTCGACACCGACAGCCGTTTTTCGGACACCGAGTTGCAGCGGATTCAGGCCATTTGGCAACGTGTGGCCGAGGATTTTCGGCCGTTCGCGGTGAACGTCACCACCCAAGACCCAGGGGCCGCGGCATTGCAGAAATCGGGGGCGGGGGATACAGCATGGGGCATCCGGGCCGTGATCGGCGGGAGCTCTACCGATTGGTTCAGTACTAGCTCATTTGGTGGAGTTGCTTACCTTAACTCGTTCCCCTGGAACAGCGACACGCCTGCCTTTGTGTTCGAAAACAACCTGAACAACGGCCAGGAGAAATCCGTGGCCGAGGCGATCTCGCATGAGATCGGCCACACCTTGGGCCTGTCTCACGACGGGACCACCACCGGCGTCGAGTACTATCCCGGTCACGGCAGCGGCGCCACCGGTTGGGCGCCGATCATGGGAAACGGCTATTCGAAAGAGTTAACTCAATGGAGCAAAGGCGAATATACAGGGGCCAACCGAGCGGAAGACGATCTAGCGATCATTATCACTGCCAATGGCTTTGGCTACCGACCGGACGATCACGGGAATAATCAGGCTTCCGCGACGGTACTCCATCCGACGGGCGGCACGATTCTGGCGGGGGAAGGAATCATCGAACAGAACACCGACCGAGACTACTTCGCCTTGACGACGGGCAGTGGCCCGGTCAGCCTGACAATAACCCCCTTTGCGCGGGGTCCGAACCTTGACATCCTGGCCACGCTTTACGATCGCTCGGCCAATGTGATTGCTACGAGTAACCCGACGGACCGGCTGGATGCCAGCTTTAGTATCAACTTAATTGCCGACACCTACTACTTGGCGATCGAGGGGACTGGCAAGGAACCGATGACGACCGGTTACAGCAACTATGGCAGTCTGGGCTACTATTCGATCGTGGGTACCGTCTCTCCCGTCGATATCCGTAACGTTGGCGTGACGGTTTCGCCGACGTCGGGGTTAGTGACGACGGAAGCCGGCGGCACTGCAACGTTCACGATCGCACTCGACGCCGCGCCGCTGGCGAATGTCACCATCGGGTTGGCGTCAAGTGATTCGAGCGAGGGACTTGTGTCGCCGGCCGATTTGACGTTTACTCCCGCCAATTGGTCGGAGCCTCAGACGGTGACCATCACCGGGGTGGACGATGCCGTCGCCGACGGTGATGCCGGATACATCATCATCACCGCGGCCGCGATCAGCGACGACGAAGCTTATCACGGGCTGGATCCCGACGACGTGAGCGTCACCAATCTCGACGACGACTGGCCGGAGGTTCTGGCCGGCCAGCATACCCTGTTGCCGAACACGCCCAACCAGACCATCGCCGTGTATGTCGCCGGTGGTTTTCCGGTCCGTGGTTTGAAGTTTTTCGCGGAAATTGCGGGCGGCGATCCGGCATCGGGTGGGAGTCTCCAAGGGCCTCAGATTCAGTCCGTGGACCTGGTGGGCGACACGGCCATCCCGACGATTTTCACGGGCAACAACGACGGGCAGCACCAGGCGGGAGGAGGGTTGCCCCAAGTCCAGGCGTGGGAGATCTCTACTGCGGCCGGAAGCGTCACCGCCCAAGGGCTGTTGGCTACCTTGTCCATCGATACGACAGGATTCTGGAAGGAGCCGACGGCCGTGCACGGTTGGCCGTTGCTGCTGGCCGATACGCAAATCGAATCGACGCACTTTCTCAGCGTCAACGGGACTCGGGTCAATGCTGCGATCGTCGCCGGTACGATCACGCTGAATACGCCGCCGATCGCCTTGGCCAGCGACGTCACGACCGCGGAAGACACGCCGTACACGTTTGCCGTTGCCGACATTGGGTTTTCGGACGCGGACACCGGTGACGGCTTGACGGCCCTCCAGATCGTGTCGCTTCCCGCGGCGGGCACACTGGAATTCGACGGGGTGCCCGTGCCAGAGGACCAAGAGATCCTGACGGCCGACTTGACCGCAGGCAGGTTGCAGTTTCGGCCGGCGGCGGATGCCTACGGAAGCCCCTACGCCGCGTTCGAGTTTGCCGTCCACGACGGGATGGGGTATTCGAATTCGTCCGCGGCGATAACCATCCACGTGACACCGGTCAACGATCCGCCGACGGTCGACGACCAGTGGATATCGGTCTTGGAGAACGAGTCGACGACGCTGACATTGACTGGTTTTGATGTCGATGGAGACGACCTGGAGTTTGTGATCGTGGACGCTCCGATGCACGGCATCCTGACCGGTACCGCGCCGAACTTGGAGTACACTCCCCTAGCGGATTTCCGCGGAGCGGATTCCTTCACGTTCATCGGTCGCGACGGCTGGCTGGACTCGCCCCCGGCCACCGTCACGATTTTCGTGAGTCCCGCTTCCGTCGTGGTGGGCCGTTATGTTCTCTATAACGACTCGGCTTGGGACGCGAACGATGCCGCCGCCAATGCCAACGACGATGCGGCCATCGCGCCGGACAAGCAGGCGCTGTTGCCCGGTCAAGTCGCCGAGTTTCAGCACTACACCAGCTACGTCAGGGGCTTGAATGGCCTGATGATCGACATCGCTCATCTGGGGCCCGACACGGTACTGTCGGCTGCGGATTTTCAGTTCCTTGTCGGCAACAGCAATGATCTTGCGGCCTGGACGGCCGGGCCCATTCCGTCAGAGATTGCGCTTCGTCCAGGCGACGGTGTCGATGGTTCAACGCGAGTCACCTTGATTTGGGCTGATCCGGATGTGGTACGAAATCGGTGGCTGCAAGTCACCGTCAAAGCGACGGCAAACACCAAGTTGCCTCAAGACGACGTGTTCTACTTTGGAAATGCGATCGGTGAATCCGAGCTAGGGAATACCAACGGCTCGCAATCGCTCGGGTATTTCCCCGTGAACGTGACGGACGAAATCGCCGCGCGCAACCATCCGCACTCCTCCGCCGATCCCGCGCTGCTGGACGACGCTTTCGACTTTAATCGCGATGGGTTCGTGGACGCGACGGACGAACTCATCGCCCGCGGGCACGGCACGACCTTCCGGACGGCGTTGCGAAGCATTGCCCCCGCTGCCACCAGTTCGGAAGTCTCGCCGACCACGGTCCCGGGAGGATCGGGATGGCTGTTCATCGTGGTCGGAACTCACCTGTTGCAGCCCAATCAAGCGGGGCAAGAGATCCCGATTTACATCTCCGGTGAAACGCCCGTGGCGGGGCTGAATTTCAACATCCAGGTCGGCGATGGCGAGCTACTGTCCGGCGGCGGGCTATCGGCCCCCGCCATCGAGAAGGTCGACATCTTGACCAGAACCATCTTTGCAGCCAACCACACCGGTCTTCGCGCGGCCAGCTACGGCGACGTGAATCTGATTCCACAGCACGAGTACCAAGCCACCACCACGGAGTCCGGAACGGTGCTCGCCGGGGGCCTGCTCGCCACGGTGACGATCGATACCACGGGTTTCCAGCGCGGATCCTGGTCCCTGGTGATGAGTAGCACGGTCAACGGGCCGACCGATTTTGCCGGTTTGGGAGCGACCATCATCGATGGTTCGATCGCCCTGTCTCTGGACTGGCGCAATCCCGTCAATCCTTACGACGTCGATGACAATGGACACGTGTCGCCGTTGGATGCTTTGATCGTGATCTGCTACCTCAACTCCCTATCGGGCGGTTCCGAGTTGCCCGCGATGCAGGAGTCGCCACCACGTTATTATGACGTCAACGGCGATGGCGGTTGCACGGCTGCCGATGTGCTGCTGCTCGTCAATTTCATCAACGCCCAAGAGGCAAAGAGGGCGGGTGAAGGCGAGGCCGAGTTGTCGGCGGAAGGCACCGCGGCAAGCGTCGCTGGCCGGACGGCTGGAGCCCCCCGGTGGACCAGCGGTTATACCGTTGCAAGGCAGGAACGGCACGCGGTATTCGGAAGCACGGAACGCGGCGAAAGCCTGCGCGGGGAGCCGGTTTCGGCATGTCGGCCGACGAGTCCGCCCACCGTAGAATCCATAAGGTCATTGCACCGCTGCCAGGACGCCCCGACGCTCGTCTCGGACGAATGGGAAGCCGATCTGGCCGTGATCGCGGCGGACGTCGCGGAGGCCCAATTCGGCGAAGATTCGCTGTTCGGCTAGATTTCTCGCAGCGCCCGGGGGGCAGGTCCACGGTTTGCCTTGGTTGACGCCGAGGCCCCTGTGCCGGTATCTTGTACGGTTTTCAGATCCGCGCAAACACCAGGAGACCGTCCCCCATGTGGACTCGCTGCCTCGTCTGTTCCGTCCTCTCGGCGGTGACGATTCCGCTGACAAACATCACCCCGGAGCTATTGGCCGACGAAGGCATGTGGTTGTTCAACAACCCGCCGGAGCGATTGCTGAAGGACAAGTACCAGTTTCAGGCCACGCAGCCGTGGATGGAACATCTGCAGCGTGCCTCGGTGCGTTTCAACAGCGGCGGGTCGGGGTCGTTTGTTTCCTCGCGAGGGCTGGTGCTGACAAATCACCATGTCGGCGCCGATGCGTTGCAAAAGCTCAGCACGGCCGAGCGTGATATCCTCAAGGATGGCTTCCTGGCTCGCTCGCTGGCCGAGGAAATCAGGTGCGTCGATCTGGAACTGAACGTGCTGATCGGCATCGAAGACGTCACCGAGCGCGTCAACGCAGCGGTTCCGGCCGGGATGGAACCGTCCGAGGCTAGCCAAGCGCGACAGGCGGTCATGGCCACGATTGAACAGGAGTCGCTGGACCAGACCGGGTTGCGCAGCGACGTCGTCACCTTGTATCAAGGCGGCCTCTACCACCTGTACCGCTTCAAGAAATACACCGACGTACGGCTGGTGTTCGCGCCGGAACAGGACATTGCGTTCTTCGGCGGCGATCCGGACAATTTCGAGTATCCGCGATTCGATCTGGACTTTTGCCTGTTCCGCGCCTACGAGGACGACCAGCCGGTCCTGCCGCCGCACTTCTTGAAGTGGAGCGTCTCGGGAGTGGCCGACGGTGACCTGGTGTTCGTGTCCGGTCATCCCGGCCGCACCAGCCGGCAGAATACGGTAAGCCACCTGGAATTCCTCCGCGACCGGGCGTTCCCGTTCATCTTGAACGTCTTGCGGCGGCGGGAAGTTCAACTGGCGACGTTCAGCGAGCGGAGCCGCGAAAACGCCCGCCGCGCCAAGGACGATCTGTTCGGCATCGCCAACAGCCGCAAAGCCCGCTTGGGCGGTCTGGCCGGACTGCAAGACCCGGCGGTCATCGGACGCAAAGCGGCGGAAGAGCAGAAACTGCGGGATGCCGTCGCCGCCGATCCGTCGCTGCAAGCCGCCTGTGGCGATCCCTGGGCCGACATCGACCGGACCCTGCGGGTGTGGGACGAATTCTACGTGACGCACCAATTGCTGGAACGCGGCCTGGCGTTCAATAGTCAGAAGTTCAGTATTGCCCGGACGCTGGTTCGGATGGCGGACGAAGACGCCAAACCGACTGCCGAGCGACTCCGCGAGTACCGCGCGTCCAATCGCGATTCGCTGCTTCAGCAATTGTTGTCCGACGCGCCCATCTACGACGATCTGGAGACGCTGGGGCTGGCCGATTCGCTCAGCCTGTACGCCGAACTCGTCGGGATGCAGGAGCCGTTGCTGCAACAGGTGCTGGCGGGAAAATCGCCACGGCAGCGAGCCGCCGACCTGGTCAACGGCAGCCAGTTGCACAACGTCGAGTTGCGCAAACAGTTGGCCGGCGGCGCGGCGGCCGTCGCTGCCTCGCCCGACCCGATGATCTTGTTGGCGCGCTTGGTCGACGCCGCGGCCCGCAAGGTCCGTACGTGGTACGAAGAGCAGGTCGAAGAGCCGCAGCGGCAGGCCTATGCCCGCTTGGCCGACGTCCGCTTTCGCCTGTTGGGCACCGACACCTATCCCGATGCCACGTTCACCTTACGCTTGTCCGTCGGAGTCGTCAAGGGATTCACGGACGATCAAGGTCAAGACGTTCCCGCCTGGACACCGATCGGCGGCACGTACCAGCGGGCTGCCGAGCATGATCATCTGCCGCCCTTTGCGCTGCCCCAATCCTGGCTGGACCGCAAAGACCGCCTGGACCTGGACACGCCGTTTAACTTTGTCTGCACCAACGACATCATCGGCGGCAACTCCGGCAGTCCCGTGGTCAACCGCCACGGAGAATTCGTGGGCGTGATTTTCGACGGCAACCTGCCATCCCTGGTGTGGGATT
>Ga0351972_10008_pt2 | contig 74524 bp, 66 predicted proteins | sample TotcelHFGM3001N9_FD_206747 | JGI IMG/M metagenome (GOLD analysis project Ga0351972, IMG submission 206747) | Enriched cells from coal bed in the Powder River Basin, Montana, United States - Total cells FGM rep2 HSBNCT.FGM.300.1.N9 ...
GCGCGGGGGGGGGGGTCTTAAAAATTTAATTTTTGCCCGCCCCCGGCCGGGCCGTTGGGTTGCTCTCTCACTCGTAAAAATTTTTTTTTTTAACCCCCGACCCCAAATCCGCCCAACTCGGTGGACGACGATTATACACCAGGTCGCGGAAGCCCGAGAGGCCCCCGCCCCGCCGAGCCGTAGCGCAGGGGGGACGCCCGTGCCAAGCCGCGCATGTGGCAGATCCGGGCCGGACGAACGACCCTTTCTGTGGTTTGGCCGCGAAGAGCAATCTATACTTAGCGTTGAGCAAAACGCCGTTTCCGTACCCTGGAGTCCCGAACGATGCTGAAATCCCATTCGCGATGTTCTCGCCGCGTTTTCCGCCTCTCCCGTCCCGCTATCCTCGGGTTTGCCGCCGGGGTCATGCTCGTCGTACCATACTGGGCCACGGCAGCCTGGGCCGCCGAAGTGGTTTTCGCTCCCCGGCACGCGGCTCGCTTGCAAACTGTCTTGTCCGCAGAGATTTCGCCGGACGGTCGGTCGGTGGCCTATACGCTGGCCGTTCCGAGGCAACCCTTGGGCGGCGAGAACGGGCCGGCTTGGGCCGAACTGCACGTGGTCGGCGCCGACGGCCAAACGCGCCCGTTTGTCACAGGCCAAGTCAACGTCAGCGGCGTGCGCTGGACGCCCGACGGACGGTCCATCGCCTTCCTGAGCCGGCGCGGCACCGATACGGTCAATGCCTTGTACGCCATCCCCGTCGACGGCGGCGAGGCGCGGCGGATCATTGCGCTGGACGCCGATCTGCAGGGGGCGAGCTTCAGTGCCGACGGTCAGCGAATTGCGCTGCTGGCGACCGAGCCGCAGAGCAAGGAGCAAAAGGAGTTTCGCGACAAAGGCTTCAATCAGGAGATTTACGAAGAAGATTGGCGGCCCACGAAAGTCTGGCTGGCCGCCGCGTCCGGCGCCGGCAAGCCGCGCAAACTCGACTTGCCCGGCTCTGCATCCGCGGTCGATTGGAGTCCCTCGGGGCGCCAGTTAGCCGTCGTATTGGCGCCTACGCCGTCGGTCGATGACGGCTACATGTTCAAACGCGTGCACGTCGTCGACGCCGACACCGGCCGGATTGTGGAACGTATCCAGAACCCCGGGAAATTAGGGCGCGTCGTATGGAGCCCTGATGGCAAGCATTTGGCCATGATTTCCGGCGCGGATCTGAACGATCCGTCCGATGGGCGGCTGATGGTCGCTGCGATTCCCGGCGACGGCAGCTTGCGGGACTTGATGCCCGAATATCAAGCTCACCTCAGCGGCTTGGCATGGAAGGATGCCCAGACCCTGGTGTGGGTCGCCGACGAAGGAACCGGGACGACGGTGGGCGAAGTCCAATTGGACGGCAAACGTCAGGTGCGGAACGGCCCGGGAACGCCGATCCTGACCAGCCTGTCGCTGGCTCAAGACGGCCGGACACTGGCCTTCCCGGGCCATGCGCCGGAGCATCCGGGCGAGGTGTTCATCCAGGGGCCGGAAGACAAATCGCCTCGGCGCTTGACGCACAGTAATCCTTGGCTCCAGGACCTGCGACTGGCTCGACAGGAGGTCATAACCTGGAAGGCTCGCGACGGTCTGGAGTTGGAAGGCGTGCTGGTCTATCCGCTGAATTATGAGCCGGGCCGCCGTTATCCGCTGATCATGTACGTGCATGGCGGACCGGAAGCGCACGTCAGCAACGGTTGGATTACCAGCTATGCCGCGCCTGGTCAGCTGGGAGCCGCCCGCGGATTTGCCGTCTTCTGTCCCAATTATCGCGGCAGCACGGGGCGCGGTGTGGAGTTTTCCAAACTGGGCCAAGCCGATGCGGCGGGCCGCGAATTCGACGACCTCGTGGACGCCGTGGATCATCTGGTCGCGGCGGGCATCGCCGACAAAGCCAATGTGGGCGTCACCGGCGGATCCTACGGAGGCTACGCTTCGGCGTGGGGCGCCACGTACTATTCCGATCGGTTCGCCGCCAGCGTGATGTTCGTAGGGATCAGCAACAACGTCTCGAAACTCGGCACGACGGACATCCCCGAAGAGATGTACCTGGTCCACCACGGCAAACGGCTGTGGGAAGATTGGACCTACTTCCTCGATCGCAGTCCCATCCGCTACGTCCAGCGTCATCGCACGCCGCTGCTGATCCTGCACGGCAAAGACGATCCGCGCGTGGATGTGTCTCAGTCACTCGAACTGTACCGCCATTTGAAGACCCTCGGCCAAGCTCCCGTTCGGCTCGTCCTGTACCCGGGCGAAGGCCACGGAAACCGCCGCGCGGCCGCACGATTCGATTACCAGCTGAGGATGCTGCAATGGATGGAGCATTACCTGATCGGCCCCGGCGGCGATCCGCCCGCGCATTCGATTGATTACGCCGCCGCATGGGGCGAAGGCGAATAGGCGAAGGATTAGGCGAAAGATTAGGTTGAATAAGCAAGACGTGGCGACGGTCCGCCCGGACGGGAACAGGGAGTTTTCCTGTTTCCATCCAATGTGTAGAATGGCGCGACCATGATAAAACCACTCTTTGCGGGCGAAACGGAGGGCTACCGGCGCGTCAAGTCGACTGCATTGAGTTTCGTTCGCGCCATGAAGTTCGGCGAGCGGCCGGGACGGTATCGCAAGGAGTCGGGGGGGCCGGAGAGCTTCTACGGCTCGTATCACGGCCTGCATGTGCTCGATTTGTTCGGAGCCCTCGAGGCGTTCTCGCCCGCGGAACTCGATGCGTGGGCCGAGTATCTGCGGGACGGTCAATCGGAATACGGTTTCTTTGCGGCTGATCCAGCCGTCCGCTCCAAACCGCTGGAGATCAACGACCTCGAGCCCTACTGGCACACCACGCGCGGGCACCTGTGGGCGTTGCGGATCCTGGAACGTCCGCCTCGATTTCCGCTGCGGTTTCTCGAACCGCTGCTCGACCCCGCCGTACTGTACCGCTGGGTCCGGCGGTACGACTGGAGCAACTCGTGGGCGGCCGCCAACCAGGTGCTGGCCTGCGCAACCGCCTTGCTGGCGATGCGCGATTGGTTTGGGGTATCTGAGGCCGAACGGGCGCTGCAAACCGGCATGATCCCGGCCTTGGAGGAATTGCTCGACGAGCGGACCGGCTACTGGGGCACGCAGTTCGGCGCTGACCTGGCCAACGGCCTGTTCGGCACGATCCATATTACGCCGATCTATTTTGCCCTCGACCGGCCTGTGCGGGCGCTGGAGCATAATGCGGATTCCACCCTGTCGCTGCAACGGCCTGATGGTTCGTTCTGGCCTGGCGGTTCGGACTGTCCGGACTTCGACGGCGCTTACATGCTGAGCAACTTGGCGGCGCTGACCGAATACCGCCGCGGCGACTTGGACATGGCCGCTCGCCGGTATCTCGAACACGCTTTGCAGCACGAAGATCCCCACGGCTGCGGGTGGCTGCTGCATCGCCGCGACAGCCGGCCGGAAAATTGGCGATCGCGGCCGCATTGGATCTGGGAACCGGAGGGCACGCACGTGGCTGCCGAGTATCGGGACGAGGATCCGAGCCGCACACACATCATGTTGGGTTCCTGGTTCTACCCGCTGTCCATCGCGCTGGTCACTCACCAGCTGGGCGATACCGGATACGAGGGGCCGTACCGCCTGAACCCCCAGTCCCTGCACCAGTGCAACGCCTTTTCTCAGGAGATCGCATGAGCGACGCGAACGACAACCCCGCCCCCGCGGCGGTATTTGTTGGAATTGACCATCCGGCCGTTGCCGCCGACGACGTGGACGAGTTGGCCGCGTGGTATTGCGCGACGCTCGGCTATACAGAGGTGTTTCGGAATGACAAGCCGGTTTGGCTGCTGCGCGCGGCCGACGGCACGCTGTTGGAAATCATGCCGCGCGACCAGACGCCGCGGCCGCAGCGGACCACCTGGACTCCCGGCTGGTCGCATCTGGCGTTGCGCGTGCAGGATTTCGAAGCCGCCGAGCGGTTTCTCCGCCAGCGCCGCGTTGCCTGGTGCGGGGACACCGCGTCGGCGGTCGGCGGCGGTCGAGTGCGCAGCTTTTTCGACCCGGAAGGAAATCTGCTGCAGATTGTCGAGCGGGCTGACGCAACCGATCCAGAAACCGCTTCGTAAGGTGGACTTGATTGTGCTCCAGCCGAATGTCCGCGGCACGACAACACGGCGGCATCATCCAAGGATCGAGCCATGAGCGAATCCAAAATCAAGCTCCTGTTTGCGTGCGAGATCGCCGATCCCGCAGCCAAAGCTCGGATCGAGCAACTGGCCGAAGTGATCGAGATCGCCGAGGCGACCGAAGCGGCGGTGCTGCGGCACATCGAGGGCGTGGACGGTGTGATCGTCCCCTTTACTAAAGACGCGGTGATCACGCGGCGCGTAATCGACCAGAGCCCGCGTCTAAAGCTGGTCGGCACCACGTACGGCGGCACGCGACAGAATGTCGATGACCGGTATGCGGTTGAACGGGGGCTGACCGTGATCCACACGGGCGCATCGCGGCCCCGCCCGATGGCCGAATTCACGCTGGGCTTGATTCTCTCGTCCCTGCTGCACATCCACGCCTTTCATCATGCCATGCGCAGCGGCCAGGCGTGGCCCCGGTTCGCGTTTCCCCGAGGCCGCATCCTGCAAGACCGGCCGGTGGGCGTGATCGGATGTGGACGGATCGGCCGCGGAATCCTGGACATCCTGCGGCCGTTCACATCCAGGCTGTACGTCTGCTCGCGGCACCTGTCCGCGGGCGAAGCGGAACAGATCGGTGTCCAAAATATGGCGTTAGACCAGCTGTTCGCCAGGTGCGAAGTGATCGTGCTCGCCGGCGGCTATACCGCCGAAACCCATCGTTTGATCCGCAAGACGCATTTCGAGGCGATGCAGCCCGGGGCGTTGTTCGTGAACGTCGCCCGCGGAAAAATGGTCGACGAAGGCGAAATGATCGAGGCCCTGAGCCAGCGGAATATCTATCTGGCATTGGATGTGTTCGAGGACGAGCCGCTGGCGGCCGACAGTCCGCTGCGGACCAGCGACCGCGTGCTGCTGGTGCCCCACCGCGGCAATAATGCGATCGAGTTCGAACAACGCTGGCAGTGCTTGGCGGACGAGATCGAGAGGTTTTGTCGCGGCCAAACGCCGGACTCGGCGTTGACGCTCGAGCGGCTGGGCGCGATGAGCGAATCGTGAGTGGGGATCGGCAAGTTGGCAGGAATATGGGTGGCAGGAATATTTCGAGAATTGCAGAATTCCGCTGATTATCTGAGCTTCTTCTTCCAGCCAGAGGTGAAGGTTGTTCTTGCAACCCGCGCTACCGAGATTGGACCGTGCCTGGCGGGCGAGCGGGTTCGCAGCCGCATTCGGGGGCAATGGCCGCAGAGGGATTGTTTCCGGAATTGGGAATCAAGCACAGGAACTTCAGCGGCTTGCGCCCCGGGTTGCGGAATTGGTGGATTTCGTTAGGCCTGACGTACACCACGTCGCCCGCGCGCAAGCGATGCTCGGCGTCCGCTTCGCTGACGATCCCTTCGCCTTCCAAGACGAAGACTTCGTGCTCGTAAGGATGACTGTGGCGCGGCGTGTGGCCGCCGGGCGCGACCTCGAATTGCCGCATCGCAAAGTTCGGCGCGCTGTCCGCTTCGCCGATCAGCCAGCGGACTCGGCAGCCGACGGCTCCGTCCATCCGCACCCCCTCGGCCGGCACCCGCTCGTAATGGTTCACTTTCATCAATCCACTCTCCGCGTTCGCTGCGTTGGATATTGTTCGCATTGTGATTTGGGCGTCACCTTCCGGCGATCGGCCCCTTTAGCGGGTCCGCCACCGCTCGCTTACCACCGCGGCGGCGGCGAGTCCGGCCAACAGCACGAGTTCGCCGAACATCAGGGCCGCCCCGTACCGGTCCAAGAACTGAATCAGGCCCGGCCCCGCATCGGGGCTCGCCGTTGCGGCACCCGCGTCCAGCTGTTGGATCGCGGTCACCGCATACGCGCTGGCCGTCAGTGTAAACACAATCCCCGCCAGCACCAACGGGAGGGACCAGGGATTTGCACGCCACGAGGAAGCGACCATGATCGTCAGCGATTGCTCCGCACGGCTACAAACGGTTCCCATAAATCTTCAAGCACGTAAACGTGCAGCAGTACGTCCGGCCGCAGTCCGTACATCATCTGCCGGTTGTAGGCGTCCGGTAGCGCGGCGTCCACTTGATCCTGAACATCGGGCGTCAAGACGATGACATCCGGCGCGGAAAGGGCGGCCGCGTCGCGAGCCCAGGCGGCGGCGTCCTGCCAATAACCCACGGCCTGCGGATCGATGTGCCGCACGTACCAGGGCAGCGGCCAGTAGTTCTCCGGGGTCACCACGTGGATCGTCAAGTGTCGTCCCCGCGGCGAAACCTCGGACAAGTTCTCGATCGTGCGAGCCAGATTCTTGATACTGCTGGACGTGTGAGCGTATACATACGGATTGCGGTTGTCGGCGGCCAGACGAAAGTTGAGCCAATGGCACTGGCGGCCCAGATGCAGCACGCCGACGACGAGCACTGCCGTGACGGGAATCGCCGCGGCCAGTCGGAACCAGGGCGAGCGGCGATCGGTCCCGCGGCGAGATACCCACACCAGGCGTAGGATATACCAGCCGCCCACTCCCGCCAGCAGGATCATGCCGTGGAAGAAACCCAGCAGGCACCACGGGGTCTTGTACGAAACGGCGGCGTACAATGCGGTCAGCGACAGCGTATAAAACGCCAGAAAACGGCAGAAATACCGTTGCGGCGCAGGCAACGCTCCGCGAGCGAGGCTAGCCATCGCCCCGATCACCGCCAAGGCTACGATCAGCCCTTCCGACCAAAAGAAACCTTTCGCCGGCCGGAACGCCAGCAGCAATTCCAGGTAATAGTACCACGGATGCGAATGGATGCCGGCTTCGCTGCCGCGACGCACGTAAACCGCATACGCCAGGATTGAATCCAACGGGCCGCGCGGGTTCCGATTGAACGACGAATACAGCACCAGCGTGACGAAACAGGCGGCGGCCAGAAATCCGATCAGCGCCCGCGGCTGCCAGTCCGTACGCGCCACCGGCCAGGTTCCCTCGCGCCACCGAGTCCAGGCCAGGAACAACGCCCCGCCCAGTCCCGCGGCGGCCGCCGATAGAACCCAGGTTTCCTTGGTCGCATGCATCATCCCGACGGCCGTGCCGCAGAGGACGGCCCAGATGACGTTTTGCGAGCGCGCGTAACGCCACCCCGCCGCTAACGCAGCGAGGGCAAAGAAAACGAGCAGCGTCTCCTGAATGTAGTAGCGGGAGTAGAAGACCATCGCAGGCGAAATGGTGGTGAACACTCCTGCCAGCACGGCCGCACCCCGCCCTAATCCGTCCGCTACCAACCAAAGCAGCAGGATCAAACCGACGCCGAAGACGACCGGGACGATGCGGTAATCGGTCTCGATCGTCTGAGCAAACTCCGTGCGGCCCTGCAGCCACAGGGACGGCAGCGTCAGCCAATATAAGCTGGGCCCGTGGTGTTCGACGGGGTCGTAGCGATACTCTCCCGTTTCCAGCAGGATGCCTGTCTTGGCGGCCTGATTGGCTTCGTCGCCATGCATCGGGCGCTCGGCTAGCCGCGGCAAGCGAATCGCGAAAGCCGCGGCGGCCAAGAGCGTCAGGCAGGCGACGCACAGGACCTGCGAACGCTTCATGAGGCCGGCTTGCCGTAAACCGCAACTTCGATGTAATGGTTCAAGTCATTCGCCGTGTTGCCGCGCGAGTAGAGGCGGACGTAACGGCCTTTGACCGGCTCGCCTTTGGCATTGCGGGCATCGATCAGCTTGCCGCGGAAATCCTCGATGTACTCCAGATCTTTGCCGACGCCTAAGCCGGCCGAGTTGTCAAAATCGTTGTTGAAGACCGTCTTGACGTTGTCGATCAAATCCGGGTCGTCGGCGACTTGGACCACCGTGTCGTGATACACGCGGCCCTCGGCGTGGTAATGCCACACGACCAGGGCCACGATCTCGGACATCTGCCCCAAATCGATCTGGACCCATTGCAGGTCGGGGCCCAATTCCACGAAACAGCCGTCATAGCCATCGTTGACGCCGTCGGTGACGAATTCCAATTCTCCGATGATCGGGGCGGTGTCGCTGGACGTGACCTTCTTGTTCGAGGCCAAGTTGGCCGTGCCTTCGGGCGCCATGAACGGCGGACGCGGCTTTTCGCTGTATTTTTCCAGCGTCGGCGCGGCCTTGATATGCTTGGGGGTTCCTTGGAACAGCGGCCGCGGCAACTTGATCTCCAAGGGAACCAGCTTCGCGCCGCCTTCGGCCGCCGCCGCCGGACCGTTCAAGGCCGCCCCCAGCAGTGCCAGGATCGACAAGACTGCAACCGTGGAACCGAAATGTATCCGTTTGGTCATCGTTCGCTATGCTCCTTTGCTCGGAAGAGTTAGGAAAGGTGGGGATAGTAAGCTGTTGACCAATACTGTAGTCTCTCAACCGCTTTTCCTCAAGCAGTCGGCGGGAAACGAAATTCCGCTACTGAACTTTGGGCATTTCGGCGGGCGTTTCGGTAGATGCTTCGCCGGACGCTTCGGCAGGTCCTTCGCCAGGCGTTTCGCCGGACGCTTTGCCGTCCCGCAGGCTCGACAACGCTCGCCGGGCGACCGTGTATCTAACGACCGCTTGGCGAACGTCGGCCGGCAGGCGGACATCGAGGATGTCCTCGTCTGGGATCTTGGCGCCGTAGACGACGGCGTCCGCGACATTATCGGGCACAGCGACGGAGGCACCACCATCGAACAGGGCCCCGAAGCGATGGACTAGGGTGGGATGAAATCGTTTTTCCAACGCCCGTCGATTGACGGAAATAGTCTTTAACAGTTCCGATTCGGCGCGGACGAGCCGTTCGGCCGCCGCCTTGGCCGCGGCATCGCCCTGGACATACAAAGCGACGACAAACCGCTCTCGGCTGCAAACCGTTTGTTCGTCCAGCGGTCCGAACAGGCCCTTGGCTGCGCGCGATGCGGTGCAGGTCAGATGCACATAATCCGCCCGCCAACTGGCATCGGCGCGAAAAACGAGCGTGAACGACTTGGCACCTTCCAACGAGGTGCTCCGCGACGAACGGAGTTTGAAATACACGCTGTGCCCGCGGTCCAGCGTCCCGCTGGCCGCCGCGGCGATCATCGGCGGCACCAGTTCGTAACGCGTGGAGGCGAGGGTCTTGGCCCCCAACTCGCCGGAAGTCCCAAACTTGACCGGCCAATCCAGCGGGGCCGCGACAGTCATCCCGAGCCCGCGCGTCGCCTCCTGCTTGTTTTCGATCGTCACGTTCCCGGCCATGTCGCTGGCCAGCGTCGTTTGGGGCGAATACTCCACAATGCGGAGCGTCCGCCGGGGACTGTCGAAGCGATAGAAGTACTCCAATAACGCCTCCTCTTTCCCGCCGCGGAGCAGCGAGGAGACTTCGATGCGCGCTTCGACCAGCCGTTCGTCAGGATTGGCTTTCGCGAATTCGTCCGTGGTCACGTCGCGGCAAGCCACCGACGGTGTCACGTCGAAAGAAACCTCCAACCCGGCAGCAGGCACCGAAGGCATCACGATGCTAGCGGTGAAGCCTAGCAGCATCGCGACAAGAAAGGCGACCCTTGGGGACCTCGCCTGGAAAGATGCAACGATTGCGCAAACCCGATCCATCTGTTGTCAGCTCCGTCAACGATGGCACGGGCATCCGGCCTGTGCAGCTTCTCCTCTCGAATCCCGTCGGAGGCCGGTAAGCTAAAGAGTGATTACGAGAATCGTAGGCCGGAGCGGGCTGATGGGCAAGCGAGAATCCTCGATCGTCACGCCAAACGTGAAGAAGAGACGGGTTATAAATTGGGGGTTATAAATCAGGCGGTGACGGAGAAGGCGTAACTCATTCTGGTTCCCATTAAATCTCGCGATCGCTAGTCCGCGCGATCAACATTCTCTCTCAGTCGCACCGTCTCCTCGCCGTTGATGGTCTCTTCCTTATGTTCGTTGTCATCCCCCGAACTCGATTCAAATCGCCACCGGTCCGGCAATTGAACGGGTCCGGTGCCCTCGTCATCCTCGGGCACTGGCAATTCCGGAGGCGTCGCAGCAGGAGCCGGTTGAGCGTGGCGCGGAGCGAAAACCAGAACGGTTGCCGCGCCGGCGATGACGACGATCAGGCTGGCCAGGAACCACGGGGACAGGCTGGCGTAGGTTCCTTCGGCCACGACCGTCGTAAATGTGTTGACGATTGGAGCGCCGCCGAACACCAGTGGCATGACGTAGATCGGTTTGCCGCCGAAGTTAAAGGCCATGATGATGCCGATCGCGCCGATCGCTCCGGCCGCGCCGGCCGCCAGCGACCACATCGTGCCAAAGAACTTGAAACCTCCCGGCTCCTGGAAGAATTGCAGCAACGGCAGCGGAATCATGACCGCGATGACAAAATACGCCAGGCCGACACACAGGAACGGACGCAACCGGCTGCCGGCCATCTTCATCTGGCCTTTATGTAGAATCGGTCCGTAACTGCCCCAACACAAGGCCGCTAGCGCGACGGACAGCGGCAGCAGGATCAGTTTCTCCAGTGACGAGGGTTGACGCCCCGCGGCGGCGATTGCGGGCGCCGGCGCCGATCCACCTTCGGTTTCAGCCGGTTCACTTGGCGCCGCAGGCGTCGGGTGCGCAGGAGCGGGCTTGAAACTCAACACGCCGGCCGTGCCGACCGCGACCAGAATGACCCCGGCAAAAAACAGCGGACTGGCTTCCTTGAACGTCTGCGCCATCCACATGGTGACGAACGTGTTGACGACGGGCGCCAAGCCGAAGACCAGCGGCATGACGTATACCGGACTGCCCTGAAACTTGAATGCCAGCACGATTCCCAATGCGCCCAGGGCTCCCGCGGCACCGCCCAGAAACGACCATAAAGCACCCATTACGGTCCAGCGGCCTTGTTCGCCTTTGACGCGCAGGACCACAAGGGGAACCACGACGGCGATCAGAAAATAAGCGATTCCAACGCAAATAAACGGGCGCAGACTGCTGGGACTGACCCCGTCCCCAAGATGACGCTGGCCTTGATGCAGGACCGGTCCGTATAGCCCCCAACTGAGAAACGTTAGGATGACGAACGGCAGAACAAACAAATTGCGCATCGGCAAAGAACCCGTTCAAAGAAAATTCCAGGACTCGCGGTTTCTACCTTAGGCAGTTTAGCAAGAACGCCCCGGTTTCGGCAGGGATGAATGCGGAATTTGTGTCGGGCGAGGGCATTTCTACTTGCGAATCCAGGCGGCGATGCTGAACGCGGGAATGGGGACCAAGGGAACGTCCCGTCATCCAACCGTATCGGGTGGTCGTGTGGCACGGTTTACTCGCACGCCGGAAAATCGTGCTCCTGAGTTCCGAGACGCTGCAGGCGAGCGAGTCAGCGCCGCGCGACGCTCCGGTGCGAAGGCTGTCCGGGCGGCGGCCGAACGGGCCAGAGCGACGTCGCGTGGCGCTTCGGCACTGCTGGGAACCGTGGAAAACCCGTTGGTATCGTGAGTCGGCGCGGTTCCAAGCAGTGCCACACCGCCGTGTCATCCCCCTCCGTTTCGCGGCGCAACCCAAACCTTGTCCCGCAGGGCATCGACCAGTGGATCATCCGCCGGGTCGCAGAAGCCCACGTGCAGGTGCCGGCGCCAGCCTTCGGCGAACTCGAAGCGGCCCGACAGGCGGCCGACTTCGGCGCCCGAGTCGCGCAGCGCCTGTAAGTACGAGTCGATCTGCTGGCTGTCGCCTAGCCACGAGCGCTGGCTCTCGTGCTTGGACAACGCCTCCAACTTCTCGTCCATGACGCCCGACGTATTGACGTAGATCTCCGGCCGCACGATTTGGCCCAGCGGATCCCGGTTGCCGTGCGGTTGGGCATGATAGACCGTGACCGGGCCGTCGAACGGCGGACGAGGCGGATCGGTCTGGAAATTCGGCATGCCTCGGCTAAAGGCCGCGGTGACGGCCAATCGGCAGGCATTGGTATGGTCTTCCATATAGTCAAACGGCGCGTGCGTCAGAACGATTTGCGGAACCGCGGCGCGGACCACGGCGGCGACTTTGGCCAACAGCGGCAGGCTGTAAAAGATTTCCAGATCGTTGCAGACACTGTCGTGAAAAACAGCTCCCAGGCTCGCCGCCGCCGCCCTCGCCTCTTGCCGGCGCATGCGAATCAGCGTTTGCGTGTCGTAGCGATTGCTGCCGCAACTGCCGTTGGCGACGGTCATGTAATGCAATTCATAGCCCACCTTCCGCAGGTGAATCATGGTCCCCGCCATGTGGAATTCGATGTCGTCGGGATGAGCACAAATGGCCAGAACGGACTTCATGGTTCGGTTTCCTCCCAAGGGAAAGTAGACGGCGCCGCCCATGGCAGGCGAACTTCGCGTGCGGCGCGTTCCGGCCGGGGAGCGTGCCTGCCACGGTTCGGAATGCAGCCGTCGGGCCGCATGACGATTCTACCGGCTCGGGTTTCGTCTTTCGAGCGGACGGAGCGTCCCTTGGCGAGAATTTCCAGACCGTTATACTTGGAGCCTCGCCGAGAGAAGCATCGGCGAATTCGAGAAACTGTCCAGCGCTTCCGGGGGCACAGGAACCTTTGACCATGATACGCATCGGCATTTTAGGCGCGACGGGATATACGGCGCTGGAACTGATCAAGCTCCTGCTCCGCCACCCGGACGCCAGGATTACCGCGTTAACCAGCCGGCAGCAAGGCGAGCCGCACGTGGCATCGGTCCACCCGGCCCTGACGGGGCGGCTGGATTTGCCTCTGCGAGACCTGAATCCGGAGCAAGTTGCCGCCGAATGTGACTGTGTGTTCAGCTGTCTGCCGCACGGAGCGTCGGCCCAAGCGGTCAAGCCGCTGGTCGATGCCGGAGTGCGGGTGGTGGATTTCAGCGCCGATTATCGCTTGAATGATCTAGCCGTGTACCGCCAATGGTACGAGCAAACGCACTGCGACGCCGAGCGTCTAGGCCGCATCCCTTACGGCTTGCCCGAGTTGTTTGCCGGCCAAATCGCCCCGGCGCCGCTGGTCGCCAATCCCGGCTGCTATCCCACGTCGGCAATTCTGGCGATGTGGCCCCTGTTGAAAAACGGTTTGGTCGAGTCGGAGGGAATCATCTTCGATTCTAAGAGCGGCGTGTCGGGTGCCGGGCGGACGCCCAAGCTGACCACTCACTTTCCAGAGTGCAACGAGAGCTTTTCGGCCTACAACGTCGGCCGCCATCGGCACAACCCCGAGATCGACCAGGTGCTGGGCACGGCAGCGGGTCAGCCGGTCGAGACCATCTTTACGCCGCATCTGGTACCGATGACTCGCGGGATCCTGACGACGGCCTACGGCGTGCCGACGCAAGGCGTGACCGAACCGCAGTTGATGGACGCGTTGCGGACGACGTACGCCGCTCAGACGTTCGTTCAAATTGTGGACTATCTGCCTGCGACCAAAGACGTCAGCGGCACGAATTTCTGCCAGCTCACGGCACGGCTGGTGCGCGGCCGCGTGATTGTGATCAGCTGCATCGACAATCTGATCAAAGGCGCTTCCGGCGCCGCCGTGCAGAATTTCAATTGGATGTACGGATTTCCGGAGACGACGGCGCTGCTGTAGCGGTGATACCTCAAACCTTTCCCTTGAGCCCTCTCCCCCCCGCCTAAGACCATGATCATCAATGTTCCCCTCGGCTTTCGCTTCGCGGCGGCGGCTTGCGGCATCAAAGCCGATCCCACGCGTGAAGACCTGACGCTGATCGTCGCCGACCCGCTGGCGGTGACGGCGGGCGTGTATACAACCAATCTGGTGTGCGCAGCGCCGGTCACGATCGACCGCCAGCGCACCCCCTCCGACCGCATTCGCGCCGTAGTCGTCAACTCGGGCAATGCCAACGCCTGTACCGGCCAGCGCGGCATGCAGGACGCCCACACGATGGCCCAACTAGCGGCCACGGCGTGCGGCGCCGGTCCGGATCAAGCGCTGGTCATGTCGACCGGGATCATCGGCGTGTTCCTGCCGATGGACAAGATCGCCGCTGGCATTCGTGCTGCGGCCGATCGGCTGGACGGTGACGAGGCGTCGTTTTTGGCCGCCGCGCGGGGCATTACTACGACGGACCGATCGCATAAAGTCGCCGCGCGCACCTTGGAACTGGGCGGGCGGACCATCCGGATCGCCGGGATGTGCAAGGGCGCCGGCATGATCGGTCCTCGGATGGCCACGATGCTGGCGGTGATCATGACCGATGCGGCGTTGAGCGTCTCGGATGCGCACGACTCGCTGGTGGCCGCCGTGGACGATAGTTTCCACTGTATCAGTGTCGAAGGCCACATGAGCACCAACGACACGGTGTTATTGATGGCCAGCGGCGCGGCCGGAGGTGGGCCGCTGACCGGGGTGGATTTGGATGCATTTCGAGTCGTGCTGCGCGACGTGTGCATTGAACTGGCACGGCAGATTCCGGACGACGGCGAAGGCGCCACGCACTTGATCGCGATCGACGTCCAGGGCGCCGCGACGCGGGATGACGCCTTTCGCATCGCCAAGACCGTGGCCGAAAGCGCGCTGGTCAAGACGGCCGTTGCCGGCGGCGATCCAAACTGGGGCCGCATCGTTTCGGCCGCCGGATACGCAGGCGTGCCGTTCGATCCCTCCCGTCTGTCGCTGCAAGTCAACGGAACGTTGCTGTACCAGGACGGCACGCCGGTCGCCTTCGACGCTGCCGCCGTTTCACGTTCGATGCGATCCCAGCGTGAGACGCACGTGTTGCTGACGCTGGGCACAGGCGACGGTGCGGTGCGATTCTGGACCAGCGACTTGACCGTGGACTACGTCAAGTTCAATGCCGACTATCGCACGTGAGGCGAAAACACGGGAAGCCGCTTCGGCGTCCTGGGACGAAAACTCACACGGGCGTGATGGAATCGCTACGGTTGTTCTGGCGGGTCATCCTTCGGCCCGTCGCAGCACGTCGGTGAACGGGACGTCGGAAAAGACGCCGAACAGCTGATGGGAACCGAGTCGGGCGCGGGACAGTTTCGGCGAAGTCAAGCCGCACAGGAACCGGGCGAAAGCGCGCGGTTCGGCCAGCAACGCGCCCTTCTCCGCTCGAAACCGGACGGCGTCGCGCCACTGTGCATCGCCGACCTCAGCGCGCGAGCGCGGCGGCAACCTCGCGGCTTGGCGGCCGTTGAGGCACCACGAACAATGCCCGCAGGGCTGCGGCAGCGGCTCGCCGAAATGGGTTCCCAATTCCGAGACCTGACAGCCGTTATGCTGGATCAGGTCCACAACTTGGTTCAGCCGCACGATCTCGCGTTTTTCGCGAGCCAGGGTCCGCTGGTGCAGATCGGCGGCCAGTGCGGCCGGATCTTCCGGCTGGCGAAGGCGTCGAAAGCGGTTGCGAACGCCTTCGACCTGCAACTCCAGCATCTGCTGCTCGCCCAGGTAATCCAAGGCCCGCACGATTCGTTCGCGCGGCGAGCCCGTGGCGTGGGCCGCTTGATCCAGGTCGATACTGAACCAGATCTTCGCCTTTTGAGCTTGGCCCAGCAGCTTGCGCAGGAACTCGCGCCGTTCGCCTTCGAACCGGCCCAGGATCTCGGCGGATGAAACCAGTGGTTTGAACCGGTACTGCGAATAGAACGGCGTGCCTTCGAGCAGATAGCCGTCCAGTTCCAAATAGGTCAACAGCGTCCGCAGCACCAGTTGCCGAATATCGTGGCGCGACGATAGATCGTACAGCGACAGTTCCAGCTCCTCGCCCTGTCGGAAGATTTCGGACACCAGGCTGTGCACCGATGCCGCGCTGGGCGTGTCGCCGTAGATGAAATTCTCCAGCGTATTCAGGTCTTCGAGGCAGACGAACACCTCACAGACCGACGCCGCCCCGTCCCGGCCCGAGCGGCCGATCTCCTGCGAATAATTCTCCAGGCTTTTCGGCAAGTTGTAGTGGTACACGTACCGTATGTTCGCTTTGTCGATCCCCATCCCAAAGGCGATGGTGGCCACGACGATCGCGCCGTCCGAGGCGAAGAACCAGTCCTGAACGGCCGCCCGATCTGCGTCTTCCAGTCCGGCGTGATAGGCGCGTGCCTCAAACCCGGCTCCCGCCAATCGCTGGGCCACCTGCTCCGCCGTCTTCTGCAGCGTAACGTATACGATCGTCGGTCCCGCCGCGCGGCTGCGCAGCCGCTCCAACAGCATCCCGTCACGGTTGCCGCGCGACACCGGCGTCGTCAGCAGGGTCAAGTTGGACCGATAGAACCCCGTGCGCACCGCGCACGCGGGCGCGATGCTGAACCCGCGGCAGACGTCGTCGAGCACCTGCGGCGTGGCCGTGGCGGTCAAGGCCAGCACGCGTTCGGCGCGGTACTCCTTGGCGAGCCCGGCCAGCTTCAGATAATCCGGCCGAAAGTTGTGACCCCATTCGGAAATACAATGCGCTTCATCTACGGCAAACAAGGAAATCTGCACGCGTTTAATGGTTTCCCGAAAACGCTCGTTGTTGAATCGTTCGGGAGCGACGTACAGCATCCGCAACCGGCCTTCGCGCAACGCGCGCATCACGTCCGCCGATTGCTGGGCATCCAGCGTCGAATCCATTCGTGCCGCCGCGATGCCCAATTTTTGAAGCCGGTCCAACTGGTCCTTCATCAAGGCGATCAGGGGCGACACGACGACCGTCAAGCCCGGCAGCAGCAGGGCGGGCACCTGATAGCATAGCGATTTGCCACTGCCCGTGGGAAAGACCGCAGCGGCCGATTTGCCGCCCAGCAAGTGGCCGATCACCGCTTCCTGGCCGGGCCGGAACTCGGAAAACCCAAACCGTTGCCGCAACACGTCACGAACCGATTGCATGGCGCTCCTCCTTTCCCAGACAAGTACTGCAACATCGCCTACAAACCCGCCGCGATTATACCGCCATGAGAACATATGTACACCATACGAATGCTGATTTGCTGGATATTTCCGAATTTACTGATAAAGTGGAACGTGGGAGCAAGCAAGTCGGCACGAATTTTTGAGAACTTGAGCCATTTTTTGCAGATTATCGCTTTTACCCAAACGTCACGTAGTACACTCGGACTTTACAATGTGCCAATTTTTTTGGCGTAGGGTGTTGAAATTTCCAAGTTTTTTTAGCTTACTGGATAGCAGACCGCTTGATTCGTTAGCGCTAAAATTCTGGGGACGGGTGAGACGATGATGCTTCGCACTTTCTTTTTCATGTCGTTGGGCTTGTTGGTCGCCGTCACGGCGGCCGCTCAAACTTGTTGCGAGCCGGCATATCGGACGACCTACAAGACCGTCTACGAGTATCAACCGGTCACGGCGTATCGTCTGGAATACGAAACGGTGTTCGAGGAGCGTCAGGTGACGGTGCAGCGGCCGGTGTGGGAGACCGAATACCGCGAGCAGCGGTATACGGTCGCCAAGCCGGTGGTCGAAACCAGCGAACGCGAGGAACGCTACACGGTTATGCGTCCTATTTGGGAGGAAACCACCCGCGACTGTAGCTACGATCAAGTGCGATACGTCACCGAAACCGAGATGCGCGAGCAGCGGCAGGTGGTCCAGCGGCCGGTGTGGGAAGAGACGTATCAGGACCGGCAGCACGTGGTCCGCAAGGCGGTCACGGACACGGTCCTTCAAGACCACAACTATACGACTTATGATCCGGTCACCACGCTTCGCACCGAATACGTCGACCAAGGCGGTTTTCAGAACCATGTAGTGTACTCGCCCGGACGCGAGCGGAATCGGCTGCAGTGGTTGCCCGGCGCGTATGCCGTGGATCCCGTCACCGGCGTCAGTTATTGGCGCCGAGCCGGATTGTATTGGGTGCCGAGCGTAGGACCCGGAGCTTACGCCGTCCAGCAGCAATACGTACCGAACGTGGTGGCCGTACAGCGGCCGGAGACGACCCTCGTCGCCCGAGTGGTGACGGAACAGCGGCCCGTCCAGGTGACGCGTTACGTGGACGAAGTGGTCGTCGAAAAGGTGCCGATTAAAGTGTGCCGCATGGAGCAGACCGAGGAGGTTCGTCAAATTCCGATTACGGTACAGAAGCCGGTCGTCGAACGTATCAACTACAAGGTTCCCGTCAAGACGTGCCGTTGGGTCGAGCAGGAAATGGTCCGCAAAGTTCCCGTCACCACCCAGCGCGTGGTCCACGAGGAGCGGACGGAAAATATTCCGGTTCGGGTCTGCAAGTGGGTTACGGAGAATCAAACCGTACGCGAGCCCCGCACCGTGGCGACGTGGAAGCCGTACGAAGCCCAGCAGTGCGTGCCGCGCACCGTCGTGATGCGAGTCCCGGCGGATCCGTGTTACTCCGGTTTGCCCGAGACCACGACGTACTATTATCCTGCGCCTTCCACTTCGGTCCCTGCACCGCCCCCGCCGCCCTCGTCCAACGGCGCCACGATTCGGCAACGCGTGCCTCTGGAAACACAGGCTCCAGAGAGGTCGGTATTGAAGGACGATCCCCAGTCCCGCCCCGAACAAGCGGAACCGTCCGTCGCGGACAAACCGGCGACGGAACCGAAAGAAGCGGTCGATCCGGCGCCGAAAGATTCCGAATCGAAAGATTCCGAGCCAAAGGATTCGGATCCAACCGGAACGCCGATTCTGCGATTCGACGACCTTAAACTCGATTCCCCCGCGCCGCAGAACGAGGACACGGACCGTCCCAAGCCGGAGAAAGCCGCCTGAACGCGACAGCGGCCATCACGTCGCGTCCCGACTCCGCCCGCTGAGTAAAATCGGGCTGACGCAATCGCGGCCTCCACCACGGTTCTCGTGAAGGGCGGGGCAGGTCCTCGACCTGCCATCTTGACAAATCCCCGGCCGCCTGTGAAACCCGCTCGACGGCAACTGGCCGACCGTGTGCCATTCCGGTTATACTAAGGGCGGCAGTCACCATCCGTCTCGTCATCCGAGGGGAATCCTTCGGTGCTGCCTTCCTACGGGCGCGTGTCCGGGCGGTGGACCGTGAGATTCTTGTTTGGAGCGGAACTCGATGAAATACCGATTGCCTTGTGAGCGGTGCGGGGAGAAGTTGGTGATTGACGTCAGCCAAGCCGGCCGCCAGCTGGCCTGTCGCTGCGGAGCAACCCTGGAAATCCCTTCGTTGCGGGCGATTCGGACGTTGGAGGCGGCGTCCGACGTTTCCGACAAGCCGCGGCGCACCTCCTGGAATCGCAACCGGGGGATCGTGTTCGCCGGGGGATTGATCATCGCCGTCTTGGGACTCCTCACGGCCGCCTCGGCGGGCATGTCTTGGTACACGGCCAAGGCGCCGCTACTACCGTCGGCTCACGACATCGAAGCGTCGCTGGCGGATGTGGACGAACTCGATGCTCCGGGGGCCTGGGAGATGTGGAAGGATCTGCGAGATCAGGGTCTGGGCCCGTACTATGAGCCCGCTCACTGGGTGTTCAAGGTATCGGTGCGACGCGTGTTCGCCGTCTCCATCGGCGGCTTGGTCGCCTTGGCCGTCGGGATCGCTGCCATTCTGCTCTCGATGTTCTTGCCAGGGAATCCCCGCAGCGTCGAGCCGCGGTGAATGACTCGTGGAAAGCAGATATTGTGATTTGGTTTTTCGTGGGAACGGCCTTGGCGTTGAGCGGCATAGCCGGGTATTTCGCGTGGCGCCGGCGGCAAGCGGCTCTGGTTTGGGTATCGGGGCTGTTGCTTCCCATCGCGGGAACCCTCGTTTGGTCATGCGGACTATTGCGCGGTTGCGATGCGTTGCTCGCCGTCCAGGCATTGTGCCTGGCGATCGGATCGGCAATCTGGACGCTGATCGACATCGCCGTTCCCGGCGGCCTGCCGCATTATCAGCTGGGGCGGCGCGTGTTCGTCTTCGCCCATGCCGCTGTTCAGGCCGGCATGCTGCTGATCGGGCTGACGGTCGTGCGCGCCCTGGCGCAAGGTCTGCTGGGCACTCCAACCATCGTCCTGCATCGGCTGGACTGGCTGGCGTTGATCGCCACAGGTATCGCGTTGGTCGTGGGGTTGTGGGATCGGACGGCGAAGTTTTCGTCGGCCGGACTGTATGCATGGGGACTCATCGCGCTGGGAATGGGGGAAATTCAGCGCGGCTTTGCGCCGGCACGGTTTCTTGTGTGGGGCGCCGTTTGCGATCTGGCGGGGTTCATCTTGGTGGCAGCTCTCGTCGGTTGGAGCTTGGCCACGTTGGCGCGGGCGGACGGACCAAGATTAGAGCACTGGGCAACGAAGCTGCGAATCCCGGCTGCCACTTCCCGCTGGTCGGCGCAGTGGTTTCGTTGCGTACAAATCCTGTTGGCAGGGACCGTAGCTTGCTTGACGGTCTGGATCGCAGCCGATGTGAGTTTCGACGGAATGGGACAAGGCGTGGCGTTGTTCGGTCTCGCCGGACGTTCCGCCGCTTGTCCCGCCGCGCTGATGCTGTTGGGCACAGCGATCGTGATGGCGTCGCACAATGGCGGCGTTTGGCGAGCCGGATGGCAGTACGCCGCCCTGGCTGCAGGCGTGCTGTTCACGACTTCCCTCGGCTGGGCCATGATGGATTCGGCCAGCGCTTCGCCATGGCTGCATCGCGGCGGCAATCTGTTGATCTCGGCTTCGATGATGACGTTGATGACCGCGGTCGGACTGGGACGCTTCTTGCCTCGCGACAGCGACTGGATTGCCCGCGGCCGCCGCGCGATGCCGGCGTTCGCCGGCTTGGCCCTTGTCGTGCTGATGCTGCTCGCCGCTTGCCGGCTGTGCTAGCGAGAGGCGGGCCGATAAAGTCACGCGATGCTGCGTGGTTTGATAGGACTCCCCAACGCGATTTCATCCTGGCCCGAAATTCTTGCCATGCGAGCCGTCAGGCGACGCTGGAGTTGAATTTTCCGCAGGGAAATGGTCGATAAGTCGCATGTCCCCATACGCGAAAGGAAGTCTATGTCTCACGAGATCCGAATCCAGGATTTGAGCGCAGCGGAAATTGCGGAGCTGCTAGCGGAAGACGGCAGCCATCTGAATACCCAGCAGGCGGCGGCGCTCCGAAAATTTATCGAAGATATCGGCGGTTTGGAAAACGCCTTCGCCGCCGTCGAGATGCTCGGCGAACTGGAGCAGGCCGCTTGACGTGCTGGCGATCAAAGCCCCGAATCCGAAATTGCGCGGGCGATTCGCCAGGCAAGTCCTTCTTTCACGTCGACGGCCGCCGGCACGACGCTCGACGGCGGATCGTCACGGATGCTGGGGGTGGAGGGCAGGTATTTCGGCTAGCTGGTCGGGATTCACGATCCAGCCCCGGCAGGTCAACGCTTCGCATCGGCAGGGGATTGCGGTCTCGGCCGACCAGTTGTAGTCGATCGTCAACTCCTCGCCCGGCTTGATTTCTTGCAGAGAAATCAGAAATACGCGGCGGTGCGACTGAGACTCGCCCGCCGGAACCAAGTCGAAAAAATCGAACTCACAATTGGGCTCACAACTGTGGTTCACATAGCGGTACGGCGCGTGCGGCTCCAGTACCCGTCCCTCGCCAATGTCCATGCAGTAGCGGGATCCGTAACCCGCCTCGTCAATCACGTCGCCGAGAATCTCGCCGATCACGGTCGTAGCGGGATAGCGTTTCCGAGCGAACACGCCCTTGCCGACCCGCGTGCGGCCGATGCGGACGGATTTGTCGCGCGTGCCGCGCGATCGATGTTGCCGGTCGTCCTCGGCGGGCGCAAGGCACTTGGCAACCGGCGCGTGCCTGCTTTGAACCAGAAGCGTTTCGTCGCTGCGTGGCGAAGAACGAAGTGTTTTTGACATGACGACGCCCGCTGCAGACGCTCAGGACATTTTTACGGTGGGCCGTCGACAATGCCCCGGGATGTCGAACGAGCAGCGAATCTCTCCTGCCACGCACGCGACGAGCGGACGAACAGAATGCTCGCCCCATGATAGCGGTTCAGCGAAACAAAGATAGGGGGCGGCGATCAGAGACCGGTGAATCCCCGCCCTTTCAGTTCGCCGCTCGGCGCTCAGACGACCGGAAGGCTACATCCCGGATCACCCATCGTGGCGTACCCTTAGTGGCGGCGGCCAAGCCCTGTCACTGGCCGGCGGGAGCGAAGCCGCGGATGCTGGCTTTAGGGCTCAACCCGGCGGATTGCAGAGGCTGATCCAGGCGGTGGGCGGCCGTATTGCCGGCTTCATCGCGGACCTCGATCCGCAGGTAGAATTGTGCTGGAACGCGCGAATCGACTCGCCAACGGTACTGGCCGGTGTTGGGCAAGCCTGCCGCGATGGTTGTCCAGGGGCCGTCCGGCTGGCTGCTGAACGACAGCGTGACCGGCCGATTCGCCAAATGATTATCGGCGGCAATCCAGCGGATGTCGAGCTGGCCAGCATGTTCATCCGAACCGTACGCCGCGGACGTGATTTCGACCGTCGGTTTCGTGACGTCCACCCCGATCCACAGATCCGCCAACTCGCCGGGACGCGGCGTCTGGCTAGCGAGCCCGTTCTTGCCCACGATGACCAGTCGAAATCCATAGATCCCCTCATCCTCCACTTCGACCAACAGCGGGCTTTCGCGATCTTCGTCAATCCATCCCAGGTCCCAATCGAGGCCGCCGTTACGCGTCACCCAAAGCTCGACTTTTTCCACCCCCGCCGGTCCGACGGCATCGACAGAATAGTCCAAATTGAAGCGTTTGGAACTGGTCATCCGCGGCCGTTCGCCAGTCGGCAAAGGCCCGGTCGATGGGGTTGCATTCTGGGTGGCTTTGGCCGATGCCGACGAATTCTCCTTCTCGTCGCTCCGGCTCGCGGCGTCCTCCGCCACGTGTCCGCCGGACGATGCGACTTCACGAGCCTCAACCGCTCCTGCGCTCCGGCTCCGCGCGGCCTCGGAAACGGATGCCGGATCGGCCGCGACGGTGGAGTTCCCGCCATTGGCTCCAGCGGCAGTTGGCGGAGCCGCGGCATCTGCCGCCGTCGTTTGATCTTGGGAACCCACAGAACCGGCGCGATTCTCCTGGGATCGCTGGTCGTCGCTGGGCCACGCCGTCGGCTCAGAGACGGCGGACCCCGCCGGTCTCTGAACGTCCTGCGCCACGAACGCCGCAGGCGGCGACGCAGGCTCTTCTGCCATTCCGTAACTCGACATCGGGTCGGGCGGCGCCCCGGCCTCGGGAGCCATCGGCGAGGCGGCGGGGCGTGCGTTCAACGCGACCGGTACGATCAGGCGCCGAGTCGCTTCCGCCAAATTGCCGGCGCGATCCTGAACCTGGACGCGGACGCTGACGAAATAGCTGCCCGGTTCGGGCTTCCAAGCGGCGCGCCCGGTGACCGTGTTTCGGGCGGTCTGCTGTCCGGCCGGCGCCGGTACCGCGCGGTAAGGTTTGCCGAGGGCCTCCTGGTATTCGATTTTTAGTGTTTCCGCGGCGACCAATTCGTCGACAGCTTGCCACTCGACCTGAATGTCGCCCGTGGGCGTAAGCGTCGCCTGCACATCCAATCGCGGCTCGGCCGTATCGACGATCACGCGCAGTTCCGGCCGAAACGTGGCGCCGGCCGAAACGACCGTACCGATCGGATATGTTCGCGACGCAAACCAGTATTCGCCGTCTTGGTTCGTGCGGAATGCGAATTGCCTGACCGCGGCGGGCTGGCGATTATACAGCACCCAATTCGCACCATAGTCATGAGATACGAACAAGAGCACTTCGAGCGTCTGAATGTTCGGCTGGGTAACGGAAAACGGGATGTTAAAGTTGGCGAGGCGCGAATAGACAGGAGTCGGAAGGCTACCGTCTTGCGATGCGGCGGTGGGGGGCGGCGGCAGGGTCGATGCATTGGCCAGCGTGTGTGGAGGGGAAGCAGCCGGCGTTTTCTGGTCCGGCGCTGTCTGCGCATCGGCCGGATCGCCTAATGCGATCACGAGAAGTCCCACGATAAGCGCCGACGATCGCATGGATCGTCCCCTCCCTTGAACGGTGCACGTTCTGTCCCCGGCCTGCCAGGATTACAATCCGGACTAATTCTGGTATCGGCACCCTGCCAGATTCGCTTGAACCTGTTGAAAACAAGGCGGGAGAAGCACGAAAACGGTGAGACTTCTACGGGAGAATACGACTGATCAACCGCCCGCGAGGGCGCGGCGGGTTTCTCGGACGATTTCCACGAATTGCTTCGCCAGGGACTCGATTCTTCCCAAATTGCTGGTTTCGAGGGCTTTCTTTTCAACCAAAGAGCCTCCGATGCCGAGGGCGCATGCGCCACAACGCAGGAATTCCGCTGCGGTGTTCAAATCGACTCCACCGGTCGGCATGAGACGAATCTGCGGGAGCGGGCCGTGGAGCGCTTTCAGGTACTTTGGGCCCGTGATTTCGGACGGGAAGACCTTCACGATGTCCGCGCCCGCTTCCCAGGCCGTGACGACTTCGGTAGGAGTCATCGCTCCCGGCATCACCAGTTTCCCGTACCGGCGGCACAGGCGGATCACGTCTAGATTCGTGTTCGGTGAAACGATGAACTGGGCGCCGGCCAGCAGGGCCGCACGCGCGGTCTCCGAATCCAGAATGGTGCCGGCCCCCAGCAAGACCCGCTGCTCCATCTGATCGGCCACACGTTCCAGCACGCGAACTGCGGCCGGGACCGTGAAGGTGATCTCCATCACGTCGATTCCGCCGGCGAGGAGTGCCTCGGCAACGTCGGCCAACAAATCTCCGCTGCTGGCGCGGATGACCGCCACAATCCCCGTGTCGAGAACGCGTGCAAGTTGTTTTTCAGGCATTGCGAAAAATCCGTGAACCGGTCGCCGACAACCATCGTAACTGGATTCAGGCGACACGTGAGAGGTGGAAGAGGCCGAAGTTCTTAACCTAGAAGCCGTCAAGTTCGATGTCAACCACCAATTGACGACAACCTTTGACGACGGCCATTTGACGACGGCCATTTGACGACGGCCATTTGACGATTGGCCATTTGACGATTGGCCATTTGACGATTGGCCGCCCCGCTCGCATTCAACGGAGGACGCATTTCTCCACCCGGATTGGCCAGAAAAGGTCATCCGAACGCCGCCAGTGCGAAAGACCCGGGAAGGTCGAGCCGAAAAAAGTTTCATTTTGAGATTTGGCAAAACCTTTACCGGAGACCCGGAATGTGCATAATAATGGCGGAAACGCACCGGAATTACCGAGGGCTGGCGAAGTCGCCGTCGGCGTGGGTCTCTTGTTATGCTGGAATTCCTCCGCTCAACAACCGCTCAAGCGGTCATCTGGGGGACGTCGTTGATCTTGCTTTGCATGATCGGCGTTTACGTCGTGAAGTGGTTTCGGGAGGGGGCTGACAGCAACGAGCCTTCGGCCAGCGACCTGCTGAGCGAGTTTCGGCAGATGCGCGAGGGCGGCGAGATCACGACGGAAGAGTTTCGGCATATCAAAGGCGTGTTGGGAACGAAGTTGCAGCAGAACCTGGGGGCCAAAAATGCGGAAGGCGACGAATAACGCCGTCGGTGCCATTGCAGCGCAAAACTCGGTGCCAATGGTTGTGTCGATTGATTCGCCGCCGCGATCTTATGTGTTTTTTGACAGGCCCGGGATGCGATATGGGAGTTACTGACATCGTTGACAGCTCGAGTACAGCGGACAGGGAAGCCCACCAATCAGATTTCGGCGAATAGGTTCGCCGGGGTGCTGAGTCGAGCGACACCTGAAGTTTGACCGCTCGCGGCTCTCGAAGACTGGGAGATCGCCAGTGGGCTTTGGAAAGGAGTGTTTATGCCCGTTGGAAAGGAGATGGGTGGCGGACGGAAAGGTGGCAGCACGACGAAGAAAAACGCGTTCTGCTCCTTTTGCCGTAAGAGCTACCGCGACGTCGGACCGCTGGTTGAGGGGCCCGGAGATGTTTACATCTGCGGGGAATGCATTGACTTGTGTCAATCCATTCTCGATCAGGAAAAACGACGCCGGGGCCCCACCAAAAAACTGTTCAATGAAATCCCTCCCCCCCGCGAGATCGTCCGCCAGTTGGACCAGTACGTCATCGGTCAGGAGCCGGCCAAGAAAGTCCTGGCCGTCGCCGTTCACAACCACTACAAGCGTTTGGCTTTAGGTTGGGAAGGTACCGACGTTGAAATTGATAAATCGAATATTCTGCTGATCGGTCCGACAGGCTCGGGAAAGACGCTGTTGGCGCGAACTCTGGCCCGGATACTCAATGTGCCGTTTGCCATCGGAGACGCCACCACGCTGACCGAAGCCGGTTATGTGGGCGAGGACGTAGAGAACTTGCTGCTCAAGCTGCTGCACGCGGCCGATTTCGACCTGGAAGCCGCCCAACGCGGCGTCCTGTACATCGACGAAATCGACAAGATCGGCAAGACCAGCCACAACGTGTCCATCACGCGAGACGTTTCCGGCGAAGGTGTCCAGCAGGCCCTGCTCAAAATGCTTGAGGGCACGGTTGCCAACGTCCCGCCCCAGGGCGGCCGAAAGCATCCGGAACAGCAGTATATCCAGATGGATACGACCAATATCCTATTCGTGTGCGGCGGGACGTTCGTGGGCATCGAAGACATCATCCGCAAGCGTCTGGGCCGGCGGACGATGGGTTTTGGTCAGCCTGCCAGCTATCGAAGCGAAGCGAATGCAATGGAATTGCTCGGCCAAGTGACCTCGGAGGATTTGATCCACTACGGGATGATCCCCGAATTTGTCGGCCGCCTGCCCATTGCGGCGCCGTTGATGCCCCTGTCGGAAGAAGGTTTGATTCAGGTTTTGACGGAACCGAAGAACGCCCTCATCAAACAGTACCAGACGTTGTTTGAGATCGAGAACTGTAAGTTGGAGTTCACGGAACCGGCGCTGCGAGCCATTGCGAGCAAAGCTTATGAGAAAGGCACGGGGGCTCGCGGATTGCGGTCGATCGTCGAAGATGCCATGCTGGACATCATGTACGAATTGCCCGATCACGGCGAAGGATTCACCTACCGGATCGACGAGGATTGTATCGAGGGCCGTAACCGCTGTATCAAGTTGCCCACGCCTCAGTCCAAGAGTGCTTGACGGCCCAAGCGTGCTGGACGCTCAATGCTCGACGCCGCCATATGGCGGAGGATGACGCGAAAACCCAGCGGCAGCCGCAAGGCTGCCGCTGTTCTTTTCTTGATGGTCTTGATGGCGACCGGTGCCTTATCCCTTCGCGAACACCGCCTCGTGCAGCATGCGCGCCGTTGCGGCTGGATCGTTCGCAGCTGTCACGGCGGCACTGACGGCAATCCGACGGAAGCCGGCTTCCAGCACCTGGGCCACGTTGCCTGCGTTGATGCCGCCGATAGCGAACGCGGGAAGCCGGATTTCTTGTCGCACCGCGCGAAGGAAATCCAAACCGGGATAGTCCTGAAACAACTTCGTCTGCGACGGAAAGATGGGGCCGCAGCCGATGTAGTCGGCGCCATCTGCGATCGCTTGGCGAGCTTGACCGATGTCGTGTGTTGACACGCCGACCAACCGCTGCGAACCCAAAATCGTCCGGCAGTTGGCGACGGTTAACTCTTCCTGCCCAACATGAACCCCGTCTGCTTCCGACAGCAGGGCGATGTCAGGCCGATCATTAACGATAAAGATTGTCGACGAGTCCCGCGTCAGACGCCGCATCAATCGCGCGCGCTGAAGCAACTCGCGATCGGACAGCCGTTTATCGCGCAATTGCAGTACATCGACGCCAGCTGATACCAGAGCCCGGATCAATTGCTCGAAGCTATCGCACGATTCCCCGCCGTTCACTAGCACGTACAGGCGAGCGTCGTGCAGCAATTCGGAAGAATTTGACACTTCGATCGCCCTTTCATCCACCAAAGAATGCACCGCGGCGAATATGGCCGCGTAGTGGTTACCGTTTTGGCACAGGATTCGCGGTTTCCCAAGCTCCGTTTCAGCAAACTGCCAAATTGTCCGAAAAGAAGCGTTGTGTCGCAACTCCAAGCGGCCTTTTTACTTGGCTTGTCCAATCCGCCAGGGTCCGCTAAAATCTCGACAGGAGGGTCAGTGTCGATTATTTCATGATTCGGTACGGAAGCCGGAGTCATTGCTCGATGTTTGCTATAGGGTGGATCACTTGTCTCTGGCCAGGATTGCCGCGGCTGTGGTGGCGTGGTGATTGGAGAGCCTTGCTGGGCGCTTCGGCGTTTGCCGCCGCATTGAATTTGGGATTGTTCAGCGGCTTGCTCTGGCGGCAGTCGTTGCCGGGCTGGCTGGTGGTGGCCGGTTGGGCGGCGATCGGGCTGATTTGGGTGGTCTGTGCATGGCACGGATGGTGGTTGCTGCCGAAACTGCGAGGCGACAGCCCGAGTTCGGAGAAGGAGGGCTTGTTCGTTCGAGCCCAACAGGAATACTTGAATAGACATTGGCTCGAGGCCGAGGAACTGCTTGCCCAGTTATTGGCCTGTCGGGACCAGGACGCAGAAGCCCGCTTGATGTTGGCGACCTTGTACCGGCACACGAAGCGATTTGCGGAAGCCGACGAGTGCTTGACACGACTTGAACGTATGGACAGCGGTGACCGGTGGTGTTTGGAGGCTGCCCGGGAGCGGCGGTTGCTGAAAGATTTGGCGGCGGCGGTTTTGCCGATGACCGACAAATGTGAAGACGATTTCAAGGACAGTTTCTTTGCGGACGAGGGAATGGAAGGCAAGGCGGTAGCGGGTACAAGGCGAGTTGCCTGACCGGCAACGAACCTGGAATTCGCGCCCGCCGCTTGCGATGCTTGAACTTTCAAGACTGCGGGAGCAGACGAGGGTAAGTTGATGTACGAACGTTTTACCGACCGCGCGCGGAAGGTGATGCAGCTGGCAAATCAGGAAGCGCAGCGATTCAACCACGAATACATCGGTACCGAACATATTCTGCTGGGTTTGGTGAAGGAAGGCAGCGGCGTAGCGGCGAACGTCCTGAAGAACCTGGATGTCGACCTGCGCAAGATCCGGCTGGAGGTCGAGAAGCTGGTCCAGAGCGGTCCGGAAATGGTGACGATGGGCAAGCTGCCGCAGACGCCCCGCGCCAAGAAGGTGATCGAGTACTCGATGGAAGAGGCGCGCAATCTGAACCACAACTATGTGGGCACCGAGCATATCCTGCTGGGCCTGCTCCGCGAACAAGAAGGCGTGGCCGCCCAGGTGTTGATGAATCTGGGCCTGAAGCTCGAAGACGTTCGTGAAGAAGTCCTGAACCTGTTGGGGCACGGTTTGGAAGGCGAGGAAGAGCCGGTCGGCGAACGGGTCGGACGCGGTGAATCGCGGGGCGAAGGACGTTCCAAAGGCAAATCGAAAACGCCCGCATTGGACAGTTTTGGACGCGACCTCACGCAATTGGCCCGCCAAGGCAAACTGGATCCGGTTATCGGACGGGAACGCGAGATCGAGCGGGCTATTCAGATCCTGTGCCGCCGCACCAAGAACAACCCCGTCCTGTTGGGCGAAGCCGGCGTGGGCAAGACCGCGATCGTCGAGGGATTTGCCCAGCGGGTGATCAGCGGCAATGTGCCGGATCTGCTGACGGACAAGCGGATCGTCGTTCTCGACTTGGCGATGATGGTCGCCGGCACCAAGTACCGCGGCCAGTTCGAAGAACGCATCAAAGCCGTGATGAACGAAGTCCGGCGGGCGAAGAATACCATCCTGTTCATCGACGAGTTGCACACCCTGGTGGGGGCCGGTGGCGCCGAGGGCGCGATCGACGCGGCGAACGTGCTCAAACCGGCGCTGTCCCGCGGAGAAATCCAGTGCATCGGCGCCACGACACTGGACGAGTACCGCAAGTACATCGAAAAAGATAACGCTTTGGCGCGCCGCTTTCAGGAGATCATCGTCGATCCGACCAGTGCGGACGAGACCGTGGAGATCCTCAAGGGGTTGCGGGCCCGTTACGAGGAGCACCACCGCGTCCAGTTCACGGACGACGCCTTGCATGCCGCCGTGGAATTCTCCGAGCGATACGTTACCTCGCGCTGCCTGCCGGACAAGGCGATCGACGTCATGGACGAAGCCGGCGCTCGGATTCGGCTGCGGACGATGACCCGCCCGCCCGATTTGAAAGACATCGACCAAGATGTCGAGCGGCTGAACCGGGAAAAAGAAGAGGCCGTGGCGAATCAGGATTTCGAAAAAGCAGCCGCGCTCCGCGATCAGGCGGACAAGTTGAAAAAGAAAAAGGAGCAGATCACGCGCGAATGGCGCGAACGGTCCAAGCAGACGGACGGCGTGGTCGATGCCGAGGTGATCGCCGAGGTCGTGTCGCGGATGACGGGGGTGCCCCTGACGCGATTGTCGACCGAAGAGAGCCTGCGGCTGATGAAGATGGAAGAAGAACTGCATAAACGCGTCGTGAGCCAGGAGAACGCCGTGACGGCGGTGGCCAAGAGTGTCCGCCGCAGCCGTAGCGGGCTGAAAGATCCCCGCCGCCCCACCGGCTGTTTCGTATTCGCCGGTCCCACGGGCGTGGGCAAGACCTTGCTGGCGAAAGCGCTGGCGGAATACCTGTTCGGCGACCAGGACGCGCTGGTGCATATCGACATGAGCGAGTATGCCGAAAAGCATAACGTCAGCCGCCTGATCGGCGCTCCGCCCGGTTATGTGGGCTACGAAGAAGGCGGCCAGTTGACCGAGCGCATTCGCCGCCGGCCCTACTCCGTCGTCTTACTGGACGAAATCGAAAAGGCGCATCCGGAGATCTTCAACACCCTGCTGCAGGTCATGGAAGAAGGCCGGCTGACCGACGCCTTTGGGCGCAAAGTCGATTTCCGCAACGTCGTCCTGATCATGACCACCAACGCGGGTGCCGAAGCGATCAAGAACGAAGCGGGCTTCGGTTTCCAACAGCCGGATCGCGACGCCTCGTACGAGAGCATGAAGACCCGGGTCACGGACCAGATCGAAAAAGTCTTCCGGCCCGAGTTCCTCAACCGTCTGGACGACGTCATCGTGTTCCGCCACTTGCAGCATGACGACCTCAAGCGGGTGATCGAAATGGAGATGGTCCAAGTCCGCAGGCGTTTGGGCGAGCGGGGCTTCCAATTGGAATTGACCGACGGCGCCAAAGAGTTCCTGATCAAAGTCGCCTGCAAGGACCTCGACTTCGGGGCCCGGCCGCTGCGCCGCGCGATCGAGAATCGCGTCGAAGATCCGCTGGCCGAGGAATTGCTCAAAGGCACGTTCCAGGGAAACAACAAAATCCTCGTGGATGCGATCCGGGACGACGAAGGCAAAGTGCGGCGGCTCGATTTCCGCGGTGAGACCGTCGAAGTCGTCGAGGAAGCTCAACCCGAAACGCACGAAGCCGAAGCGGAAGCCGTCGCGGCTGCATCCGAATAGCGTCGTTCGTGCGGCAGCAACACTGGCAGCCCAGCAGACGACGCGCCGCGCAGCCCGCGGTCCCCTGCCAGCTTGCTGGCAGGTTAGCAAGACTGGCAGCTACAAGCCGACGCACCGCCCAGAGCGCCGCCCCCTGCCAGCTTGCTGGCAGGTTAGCAAGACTGGCAGCTACAAGCCGACCCACCGCGCAGAGCGCCGCCCCCTGCCAGCTTGCTGGCAGGTTAGCAAGACTGGATGCTAGATTGCGCAATCGTTAAACTCGCTTCAAGCATCAGACTTCATTCTGCCGATACAAAGGACGCAACCCTTTCGTACCTTTACGGTGGTGATGATCTATGTCGCTGGGCGCGAGTTTCGATTCCGAGCCGGAAATCTCCCGCCGCGTGACGGTGCCGTTGCGGGAATGGATTGCGGATTGGGGCGGTGTGGCGGTCAACAGCGTGCTGGCGGTCGGCGACTTGGCGCTCTTCGCGTGGCGCACCCTGGCGTGGCTGGTCGCGCGTTTGCCGCGACGGGACGCCTTTCTGCCGGTGCTGTACCAGGTCGGCGTTCTCAGCCTGCCCGTGGTGGCCTTGACGGGCATGTTCATCGGCATGGTATTGGCGGTCCAGACGTTCTTTCAATTCCAGCAACTGCAGATGGAAACTCGTCTGGGCGCCGTGATCAATATGTCGTTGGCCCGTGAACTGGGACCCGTGCTGGCAGCCACGATGCTTGCCGGACGGGTGGGCAGCGCGATGGCCGCCGAGTTGGGGACGATGCGGGTGACGGAGCAGATCGACGCGTTGTCCAGCATGGGTGCCAATCCGATTCATTACCTGGTCGTGCCACGATTCCTGGCATTCGTGCTGCTGATCCCCATGCTGACGGTAATGGCCGTGTTCATGGGCGTGGTAGGCGGGTACTTTTACAGCGTGGTGATCCTGGGGATCGACAAGCATCACTACATGTACAACACGCAGCAATTCGTGGACAGTTTCGATCTATTCAGCGGTTTGGCGAAAAGTGTATTCTTCGGCGTGGCGATTTCGCTTGTCAGTTGTTACCAGGGTTTCAATTGCTCTGCCGGAGCCGAGGGCGTGGGCAAAGCGGCGACGTCCGCTTTTGTGCAATCGTTCGTGCTGATCTTGTTGCTGGACCTGCTGTTGGGCATTTCGCTGGATTCCTTCTACTTCATGCTTTGGCCGGAGGGCAGCAGCGTCTTTGGGAGCTGAGCCTTGTGCTGGGACGTCACGCCGTATGAACGCATCGTTTTCCGTTTCCGATTCAGACCGGCCGCTGGTCGAAGTGCGCGGGCTGGACGTGCGTTTTGGCCGTCACGAAGTGCTCCGCGACATTCATCTGGAGATTCCCCGCGGGCAGACCCTGGCGGTCATCGGCGAGAGCGGCTGCGGCAAGACGGTGTTGTTGAAGACGCTGGCCAGCCTGCTGCGGCCGACGCGCGGCGAGGTGTTTTTCGACGGCCATTGTTTGGCACAATTGAACGATCGGCAACTGACGCAACAGAGGATTCGCTTCGGCTTCGTGTTTCAAAATGCCGCCTTATTTGACAGCATGACCATCGGCCAGAACGTCGCCTTTCCGCTTCGCCAGCATACCACGTATCGTGACGCCGAGGTGCAGGAGATGGTCTTTATGCGGCTGGCCGAGGTTGGGTTGCCGGACAGCGTCGTGGCCAAGAAGCCGGCTGAATTATCGGGAGGGATGCGAAAACGCGTGGGCTTGGCGCGCGCCCTGATTATGAACCCCGATTTGATTTTGTACGACGAGCCGACGACGGGGCTGGATCCGATCATGAGCGACGTGATCAACGAGTTGATGATCCGCACGCGGCGGAATCATCCGGTGACCAGCGTGATCGTGACGCACGACATGCTGTCGGCGCGGAAAGTGGCGGATCGCGTGCTGATGCTACATCCCGCAGCTCGGCTGAAGCCGGACGAATCGCAACTGATTTTTGACGGCCCCCCCAGCACGCTGGACCGTTGCGACGACCCGCGCGTGCGGCAATTCGTGCGCGGCGAGGCCGGCGAACGGCTGATGGAAATGCGGAAGGCTTCCGCGGCGGCGGCCGCAACAAGGCGTTGAGAATAGGATGCTTCGTTTCACGCGGAAACCGGCGGCGACGACGCTGCCGATGGCGGCCGCTGGCTCGGGTTAAACGCAGGCAGCGCACCAGCGAGAATGGTTCAAGTCATGGAAGAACGAGTCTTACAATTTCGCGTGGGCGTAGTCGTCGTCGCTTCGGCTATTATCACCGTGATTCTGGTGATGTTGTTCGGCGCCTGGCCCAATGTCTGGCAGCGGCGTTACGAGATTCACGTCAAGTTTCCGGAAGCCCCGGGAATCACGGTGGAAACGCCGGTCCGCAAGAGCGGGGTGCTGATCGGCCGCGTCTCGAACGTGCGGCTGCTGGAGGAGGGCGGCGTGCTGGTCAGCATCCGCGTGTTTGACCAGTTCAAGTTGCGGCGTCACGAAACCTGCCGCATCGGCACGGGCTCCCTGCTGGGGGACGCGGTCGTGGAGTTTGTGCCGGGCGATCAGGTCGCCATGCTGACGCGATTCGACGCGGATCGGGACGGGCGTTTGGATTCGCTCGAAGAGCAGACGGCCAACGAATTGCTGGGAGACGGCGAGTTCATGTCCGATGGCGTGGTCGTCACCAACCCGTTGCGCGCGCTGGTCAATCTCGAGGGCAGCGTTTCGTCGGCGTTCCGCTCGCTGGAGGGCGCCAGTAAAGAAGTGTCCGAACTGGCTCAATCCGTGAACCAGACGGTCGGCGGCAGCGACGAGCAGTTGCGGCGGATCGTTCAGAAGACGGAGCGGGCTCTCGACCAATTCGACAGCACGATGCGAGCCGTGCAGAATATCCTGGGCGACGAGCAACTGGCCGCCCAACTGCGGCAAACGCTGCACGACATGCCGGCGTTTGTCGACGAGACGCGGCAGACGATGGCGGTCGCGCGGTCCACAATGGGCGATTTTCAGCGGTTGAGCGTCAAGGCCGAGGCGAACCTGGATCACCTGGAACGGTTTACCAAGCCGCTGGGCGAACGCGGTCCGCAACTGGTCGAGAACGTCGAGGAGAGCGCGCGAAACCTGAACGAATTGCTCGAACAATTCGTGGCCTTCAGCGAATCGCTGAATTCCGGCCAAGGCACGTTGGGCCGGTTGGTCCACGACGACGATATCTACCAGCAGATCCAACGCGTCGTCGGTAACGCCGAGGAGATCACGCGGCGCGCGCGTCCGATCGTCGAGGATGTCCGCATCTTTACCGACAAGATCGCCCGCGACCCGCGGCAACTGGGCGTCAAAGGCGCTCTGGACCAGCGTCCTAGCGGCCTCAAGACGGGCCTGGGTGAATGGTAGCAATCGGCCAGTTCATCGCGATTGCCGCAGCTTGGGGGTATCCCATCCGTGCTCCGGCCTTGCCATCGGTGCTTTGCCGGAAGTCGAACTGAACGCGGACGAGCACGGATTCATTTCTGGTAATCCGCGCCCGTGAGGCTGTGCAGGACGGACTGCTGCCAGTCGCGGAGCAGGGACTGGAGGTTCTCGGCGATGGCGGGTTGTTGGCCGATCAGATTATCTTTCTCGGCGGGATCGGTTTGGAGGTTGAAGAGTTCGCGGCGGACGTTGCCGCTCTGTTGCTCGTGGATGACGAGTTTGAAGTGGCCGTCGATGATTGCCCGAGGACCCAGGTAGTCATCCTCCGTGAGGACGGGCTGGCGATAGTTGACGAAGTCCCGCGTCGCTTTGCTCCCCATCAACTTGACCAGCGGCGTTGTGCCCTTTTGCAGCTCAGGATCGATCCAGGGTTCGGGCTTGGAGCGCGCCAGACGCACGGTATTGTAGCTCCAGAAATAGAGCGGCGTGGGCCGCTCGGCCACGTCGGTATCGAGCAATGCCGTGAGATCGCTGCCATCCATCGGACGGTTTGGCAGGGGCTCGCCGGCCAGGACGCAGAGGGTAGGCAGCAGGTCGCTGGTGCTCGCGCGGACGCCGGTGGTGCGCGGCTGCGAAATACGGGCCGGCCATTCGACCAACCCGGGCACGAGCGTGCCGCCCTCGTAGACCTGGCCTTTGGCGCCGCGATGCGGAACCCCGAGGGCGGCGTCTCCCGACGTGCCGTTATCGCCGCAATAGAACAGCAGCGTATCCCGCCTGAGCCCCTGCGCGGCCAGGTGCTTTCGCAACGTGCCGATCGCCCGATCCATCGCGGTGATCTCGGCGTAACGCTCGCGCAACACTTCGCCTTGCGGCCGCGTGACCTGGCCGCCGGTTTCATTGGACGTCAGGCGAACCGGCTTCGTATACTTGGCGGGCAAATCGTCGTACAGCGCCAGATCGGCGGGCAAACCGCTGTACGGTTCGTGCGGCGAACCGAACCAGACGACGGCGAAGAAGGGCTTGCCTGCCTGGCGGGCGGTGTCGATGAAGCGGAGGGCTTCGTTCACGACGACTTCGGAGCTTTCGCCCGGAAAAACTTCCGGCGGGCCGCCATCGCGAGACAGCGGCGGATTCAGCTCGAAAAAGTTGTCGTGCGAGACCCACTGGTGAAATCCCATCGCGCCGGGGTTGGTGGGCGAAGCGGCTTTGACCGGGCCCACGTGCCACTTGCCGAAGTGGCCGCAGCGATAACCGGCTTTGCCCAGGACGTGCGCGATCGTGATCTCCTCCGGCCGCAAGGACCAGCCCGGCGCGAACGTGCCCATCCGGTTGGGATGGCGCCCGGTGAGAAAGCTCGCCCGGGTCGGCGAGCAACTCGGATGCGCGGCGTAGAACCGGTCGAATCGCAATCCGGTGGCGGCGATCTCGTCCAGCACCGGCGTCTGGACATGCGGATGACCGTTATAGCCGGTCTCCTCCCAGCCGTGGTCGTCGCCCATGAGCAGGATAATGTTGGGCGCGGGCTTGGTATCGCCGGCAACGGAGGACGGTGCGGCCGGAGAAACCAGCAGCAGAGCGGCGAGAACGAACACGGAACGTCGCATGGCAGAAATCCTCCTGGTGAGCTTTCGACTCAGGGGATGAACGATGAATCGGAGTGTGACGTGCTTGCCATCCCTTGCCGAAAAACGATGGCGGCCCGGCCCTGCCGCCGTGACGGACGTCGTCGGCTCTTGGAATTCACCCCCGGATCGACTTCCAAGGCTCCTCCTGGCTCACGTCGATCAAGGCCGGGCCTTGGATCTTGGCGGGGGATAGAATTGCGAGAAAAACCAGGGTCGAATCGCCGGCGTTGTACGTGCCATGGACCATGTCCACCGGAATGTGCGCCGATTCGCCCGGGCCGAGCAGCCGCTTTTCCCGGTCTACCCACTGCTCCGCCAACCCGGATTCGACATAAATGATCTCTTCCATCTCCGGATGGCGATGGAACTGGTGAGCCTGGCCGGCGGGCATCCGCACGCGGACCAGCAGCAATTGCTCCGCCGCCACAATGTCGGGACGGCAGAGCCATTCGTGCGGGCCCCAAGGCAGCTGTTCGACCAACATATTGTCCGCATTCACGAACCGAGTTGCAGATTCGCTCATCGTCAAGATCCCTCTCCCAATCAACGACACCAGACGTCATTACGAATGGCCGATTATAGACGGTTGCGGTCCGCAAACCACCCCGGCAGAAAATCCGATCTACGAGGGCGGCACGTTGTTTGGCTCGCGGACGATGTGTTTCGCCGCGACGACAATGTACTGCAAGCCGGAGTAAATCGTGGATAGCACGGCCAGCCACACGGTTACGGGAAGCAGGACCTGAAACCAAGCGGGCGGCAGAATCGTCAGCAGCCAGCCGGGGGCCGTGTCATTGGCATACATCAAGGCCCCCAAGCCGAACCCGCCCGCCACGCACTGGAACACCATCTTCAGCTTGCCCGCCATCTTGGCCGAGAAATCGCCGCCGCTCTGCTCGATGAACCCGCGCAGAGCGGTCACCAACATCTCGCGTGCGACCACCACCACCGCCATCCAAGCCGTGATTCCCGAACCTTGTTCAGCAGCCAAGAAAACGAACAGTCCGCACACAATGATCTTGTCTACAAACGGATCGAAAATCCGTCCCAGTTGGGTGACTTGATTGAACCGCCGCGCCCAATAGCCATCAACCCAATCCGTCGAGGCGGCGACGATGAAGACGAGTAGTGCCGAGAAGTAATGGCCCAGCGGCACGAGCACGAACACCACGATTGACAGCAACAGCCGAGCCAGCGTCAACGCGTTGGGCACGTTCAGCATCCGTCGCAACATCCGATCCTTCGCCGTATCCATCTGTCCGATCTGCCCATCTTGTTCGCGAAACGCCCTCTAGTGTAGACGCATCCGCCCCCGACGCGAAAGCCCCCGTCGCGACAACCCGTCGCGACAACCCGCCGCGAGATCGCGGGGCCGGTTTGACGGGAGGCGCGCAGATCCCGCTTTCCCGACTCCGTTCGTGCCTCGTCAAGACTTAATCTTACCGTGGATGGACTTCAGTAAGATTAAGCGTTGCCACGGCGCTAGGTCGAATAGACCCAGCGGCCCAAGATTATGGCAGGCATCAACAGGCTCAATACGATCAGCGCTTCGTAGCCGCCGGTCATGACGAAGACCACTGCGGCATCCAGTACGATGATCGACATCAGGCAATGCTTGACGGCCAATTGCACTCGCTCGGGCACGGGATCCGCGATCGTCATGGCACAGCGCCGGGCGATGGGCAAGGCTAACAGCCCCAGCATCAGCAGCCACCAGCGCTCGGGCAATGCGGGGCGAAACCCGGGTGGAAAATTGCGATGCAACAGGCCCCACACAGCGATCCCGCCCAGCATGACCAGGATCGCTCCCGCCAATCGCCATCCTTCGCTCTCGTCCGCTTCGCGCCGGGCGTACCAGGTCACCCCGGCGACATACACGCCGATGCCCGCGGCCGCCACCAGGACATGCGGTGGAAACGTCAGGATGCTCGCCCCCGCGCCGGCGATTCCCGCCAAGCTGGCTCCCAGCAGCACGTTCAAGCTGCGGCATCCGCCCATCAGCACGGGCCCCAGCGGCGTCGCTTTAATCCCGCCGTCATAGGCCAGGATGCAGCACGCCAGCAGCATCGCCACCAGTCCGCTGCGTCCCAACGCCCCTTGCGGCGCCGCGGCTACCGCCGTCACCCAGCCGGCGACAACACCGCCCAACAGCAGGGTGAACCCCAAGGTCCGGGCGGTCCGCAACGTGATTCGGCCCGCGGGCAGCGGCCGCTCGGGCCGCTCCTGCCGGTCCGTCTCGATATCGAACACGTCGTTCAAGACCATGCCCGCCAGATACAATAACGCCGATGTCGTCAACAGACCGGCCAACGGCGGAATCGGGACCAACGCTCGCTGGACGCAGGCGTAACCCATCATCACGTCGGCCAACGCCGTGAACACGTTGGCGATGCGCAACAGGCGGAGAAAGTCGAGCAAGCGAGACATGTCGAGCCTTATGCAGGAGGCGCCTGGTACGTCATGGACTCGACGCCCGCTCCGCTGTCTTGACCACCAGCCACAGCACGGCCATCCGGACTGCCACGCCGTTGGTCACCTGATCCAAGATCACCGATTGGGGACCGTCGGCCACATCCGGCGTGATTTCCACCCCGCGGTTGATCGGTCCCGGAGCCATGATCAGGATGTCGCGTTTGGCGCGAGCCATTCGCTCGCGGTTCATCGCGAACAGCAGGGCGTACTCGCGCACCGACGGAAACGGCCGGGTGTGCTGCCGCTCGAACTGAATCCGCAGCAGGTTCAGCACGTCGCAGCGAGGCAGGATCACGTCCAGGTTGTGTGATACCTCGACGCCGAACTCTTCCCAGCGCCGCGAAACCAAGGTCGAGGGGCCGCAGACGATCACATGGGCGCCCAGCTTTTTCAGGCCCCAGATGTTCGACCTCGCCGTGCGGCTGTACGCGATATCGCCGACCATTGCCACCGTCAAACCCTCGAACCGCCGTCCGTGCTCGCGGATCGTCATGATATCCAGCAGCCCCTGGGTGGGGTGCTCATGAGCACCGTCGCCCGCGTTGATGACCCCGCAGCGGACGTTCTGCGACAGCAGCAGCGGGGTGCCGGGCGTGTGGTGCCGTACTACCATGACATCGACGTTCATCGATTCGATATTCTTGGCCGTGTCGATGAACGTCTCGCCCTTGGACAAACTGCTGCCGGAAGCCACGAACTCGACGGTGTCCGCCCCCAAACGGCGGGCCGCCAGCGAAAAGCTGTTGCGCGTTCGCGTGGAATTCTCGAAAAACAGGTTGGCGGAGGTCTTGCCTTGCAACTCAGTCAGCTTGCGACGAAACCCGCCGGTCGCCGCTTTGAAAGCGGCTGCCGTGTCCAGGATGGTGAGGATTTCGTCGGCCGTGAGTTCTTCCAAGCCCAGCAGGTGCTGGCGGCGCCAAGTTTCGGGAAATTGCGGCACGGGTCCAAATTCCGGGGCGGCAGTCGTGGCAGTCACAGGTTTATCCTCCTCACCGTTCGACAAGAATTGCCTGGAGTATAGCAAGCGGCGCGTGCATGGCAAGCAAGCGCAACAAGCTGGAGCTTGGAAGTTGTTCGTTTTCGAGGTCGTGGCGGCGCGTTTGATATACGCGCTATATAATGGCATCATGAGCCGACGCCCCCAAATCCTGATGCTCAGCAATGACGCTGGTCAAGTCCGCCGGTGGTCGGATATTCTTATCGAAGATGCGGAGGTGTGGCAAGCGGCGGACGATGTGCCGCCGGACGTCGTGCCGGACGTGATCGTGACGGATCTGGCCGCTGTTCACACGGCCGATCTGCCGCACGAGGCCCTCCGGCAGGCCTGGCAAGCCGGCGAGATCGGCGTGGTGGCGATCGGCCCAGTCGCCGCGGCCGACGTCCGGCTGCCCATCGATTTCCGTCCTCGCGAGCTGCAGCTGGTCTGCCCCCTGGTGGCGGAGGCGGTCCGGTGGCGGCGCGAGTGCCACCGCGCTCGACAATTGCAGCAGACCTTCAGTCAGCTGGCTTCGACGGACGCTCTGACCGGTTTGCCCAACCGGCGCGCCTGGGAGGAAGAAATCCAGCGACGATCGGCGCGGGATGACATGGAACAAGATTCCATCTGCCTGGCCCTGTTCGATGTCGACCACTTCAAAGCGATCAACGACCGTTTCGGCCACATTGCCGGCGACGAAGTTCTGTGCCACCTGGGACGCAGCTTGGCGCGGGCCCGGCGAGATTCCGACTACGTCGCTCGACTGGGCGGCGATGAATTCGTGCTGTTGCTGGAAGGACGCGATCCGGAGGCTGTGGCGGCCGACGTCGAATCCGTGCGGGCCACGGCGTGCCAAGGAGCGCCCCACGCTCCGGTCACCGCGTGTATCGGGTTTGCATTCGTCCAAACGCTGCCTCCCGGCGGCTTGAACGCCTTGTTCGATGCCGCTGACGTCGCCTTGCGAGTCGCCAAATTGAATGGCCGAAATCGAGCCGTATCGGCTTGACGCGGGAACCAACGTGTTGACTCGGCGAAATACAACTTACCCTCAAGAAATGCGCGGCCGTAGGACGAATTGCCAATCCGTATCGACCCGCTCTGAATCCAGATAATCGGGCTTTCAAGTCCTGTTCGTTTCGGTTGGCTCAAGTTAAGCAGCCGACGGGGGTAAATAGGGATGTTTGCATGGCGCAGAACACCGGAGCTGAACTGTGCGCGTCGGCGGCTCGCCTTCGAGACGCTGGAACAACGCCAAGTTTTGAGCGGGGCTTGGCACCATGTGGGGCGGCCCGCCGACGTGACAGGTGACGCCCTAGTGACGCCGTTGGACGCATTGTACCTGATCAACGACCTGAATCAAATCGGCTCCCGCCGCCTGCCGGCACCGACGCTGGACCTGCATCCTCCGCCGTACCTGGACCCTACCGGCGATGACATGGTGTCTCCGGACGACGTCCTGTTCGTCATCAACGAATTAAATCGCGATCCACTTGGGAACGGAGAACTGTTCCAGGCACATTTCGACTTCGGCACGGCCGCTTCGCCTGTAGCCGCCGGGTTCGTACCGGTGCATGAAGCCACCCGCTATACCGCCGAACTCGGCTACGGCTGGCACAGCGGAAGCGTGCGCAGTGCGAACCGCGGAACGAGCGATTCGCTGACGACGGATTTCAATGCGACTTCGGACGGGACGTTCGTCGTCGATCTGCCGCGAGGAACGTATCGCGTCGATCTGGTGTTCGGTGACCGCGGGCCGGAAGCGCATGGCGAAGTGTCGATCTACTTGGAAGGCCGGCGCAGAGACGCGGTCGCCACGGCGGCCGGCGAGCTTGCGGCGCGCGCTTATCGAGTGGACGTCTATGACGGTCAGTTGACCCTGCAATTGCGAGACGTTCTGGGGGCCGGTAACGAAGCTTCCCTGACCGCGGTCCGCGTGACCACCAACGGCTCGGTGCCCCTCGCCGCGTCCGATGCCTGGTGGCCGATGTTTCCCGAAATTCCCGGCGCATGGTTTTCCTCGCCGATTCGGGATGCTAATGGCTTTGACGTTTACCGGCTGAAATCTCCATATCAGAAGTCCGAGACGATCATCCGCGTCTTGCTGCCCAGCGGCTACCAGGAGAACAAGCAGTATCCGGTGGTGTATGTGTTACCCGTCGAGGCGGGCAGCGGGACGGACTACGGCGATGGATTACTGACGCTCAGGAACGCCGGGCTGCATAGCGCGCACGAAGCGATCTTCGTGTCGCCGACGTTTTCCGCCTTGCCGTGGTATGCGGATCACGCCAGCGACGGGACGATCTGGCAAGAAACGCATTTTCGTTCGGTCGTCGTTCCGTTCGTCGAGGCCCGTTATCCCGCGATCGCCTCGGCAGAAGGGCGCCGACTGTTGGGCTTCAGCAAGTCGGGGTGGGGAGCCTTCTCGATGTTGCTGCGGCATCCGTCCGAATTCGGCCGCGCGTTTGCATTCGATTCGCCGCTGGCGCTGAGCACCCCGTACTTTTTTGGATACAACGAGATCCTCGGGTCCGCAGCGAACTTTGACAACTATCGAGTCACGACCCTGCTCTCGTTGCGGGCCGCCGAGTTGCGTGCGCAACCGCCGAGGCTGTTCATGTTGGGCTACAGCACGCTGCGCACACATCTGCAGACGGTCGACGGTCAGATGAATCAGCTGGGCATCCCGCATGTTTACGATCCGGGAAGTTACCGTCAACACCGCTGGGACAGCGGCTGGATCGCCCAAGCCGTGGCGCTGCTGTTCTCTTGATTTGGATGATCGGTGCCGCCGAGCGGGAAGGTTTCTCTGCCATGAACTCCACGAACATGAGACAATCGCCGGATGACCGGCTTCAGCCGAGCCCCCATTGCATGACGCGGCCTGACGGAAGCCGGCTGACCTATTGTGTTTGGCAGCCGTTGGAAGCAGCCTCCAAGGCGCTGGTCATCTTGGACGGCTGGACGGATGGAGACGGCATCCAAGGCTGGCCGGCGGCATTGGGCCTGAAAGACGTCGCCGTCTTCGCCCGATGCGAACACGGCGCGGACGCTTCGGTCACCCACGTGGCCGAGCCGCAAGATCTGACGGCGCGAGTGGCCGATATCGACCGCTGGATTGGGCATCTTTCCCAAATGCACGACAAACGCGTCGAGGACTTCGTCGTACTGGCTTCGGGCATAGACGCCATGCTGCTGGCCGTGTGGGCGCACGACTATGCGCCTCGCATCCGCGCGATGGTGCTCGCGGCGCCGTCTTTTCCGATCAGGTCGTCCCAGCGCGCGGCGTGGACGGATCGGGAGCCGCGCTGGTCCGGCCGCAAACACCGCAGGATGCTGCGGTATACGGCGGAGCGGATCGTGGCCGATGCGGCGGCAATCCGCGTGCCGACGCTGCTGTTGGAGTCGGGCCGCGGCGCGGGCGCGGACCGTTCGCCTCAGCGGATCTTCTTCGAACGGCTGCAGACTCCGCTGAAGCGTCGCACGGTCTGCCAAGGTCTAGGACATAATCTGGAGGACGAATCCGGCCGCCAAGCCGTAACGGACGAGGTGCGACGGTTCATGGCGGACATATTTCGCGGCCTCCCAGAGCGGCGTCCCCTGCTGCTGGCCGACCGGTACGGTTACACCCAAGACGAATATGAACGGCTCAAAACGCCGCTGCCGTGGCGCTCGTGGCGGGGCCTTCGCTACCGGCTGCTCAAGACCGGAATCCGGATGCTGGCGCTGTTGAGCCCCGGCATTCGCTTGGCCGTTCGGACCGGATTCGACTCCGGTCAGATGCTCGATTACGTGTACGAGAACCGAGCTTGCGGTTGGCCGCCTTTTCGTTGGATCGACAGAATCTTTCTCGACAACATTGGATGGAAGGCTTGCCGCGCGAGGAAAGCACTCACGGAACAGATGCTGCGCGAAGCGATCGGCCGGGTGGCCGACGCGGGGCAAGCCGTCCGCATCGTCGATATTGCCGCCGGACCCGGCCGGTACGTCCTCGAAATCATCCGCGTTCTGCCCGGCATCGAGATCTCGGCCCTGCTGCGCGACAATACCGCGGCCAACCTCGAGGATGGACGGAAGTTGGCCGAGCAATTCGGCTTGACCCAGGTGACGTTCCAGTTGGGCGACGCGTTGGATGAATCGTCTTTGGCCGAAATTCAACCTGCCCCGAACGTGGCTGTGGCGTGCGGAATCTACCAGCTGATCGGCGACAACGACTTGATCCTGCGATCGTTGCGTGGGCTGGCCGCCGCGCTACGCGGCGGCGGATACCTTGTCTACACAAGTCTGCCTTGGGACCCGGGGCTGGAAATGAGTGCTCGAGCGCTCGTTAATCGCATGGGCGAAGCGGCCATTCGTCGGCGCCGCACGCAGGAGGAACTCGACGATCTGGTGCGGGCCGCCGGATTCGAGAAGCTCACGATGGCGATCGATGAATTCGGCATGTCGACCGTGTCGCTGGCGCGCAAGCCATGATTGCGGCCGTGCTCGCGACGAGGGCGACCGGTGGGCCAGGCGGCAGATCGCCCGCGTCCGCCGCTCGAACGATGCTCTTGACCTGTTTCATCGGACAAGTACAATCGCCGCCTGATGTTTGGAGCCGTTTCCGGGCGCGGGTCCGGGATCGGGGCATGCCTTCGACGCGCTCCACCAAGATTTCCAAAATCCCTCAGCAGGGGCTGCATGAAGACGACCAAGACACATTGCTCGATCGACGACGCTTTGTGTGGAGGCTGTGCAAAATGCGTTTCTTTGTGTCCCGTGGGCGCTATCCGGCTCGATGACGGCAAAGCGTTCATCGAGGTCGATGAGTGTGCCGAGTGCGGGGTTTGCACGCGCTCGCGGATCTGTCCGCACGGAGCAATTCAAGGGGGCAAGCTGGAGTGGCCGCGGATGGTTCGGGCCATGCTCAGCAATCCTTTGGCCAAGTTCAAGAGCACGCAGATTTACGGCCGGGGCACCGAGGAGACGAAAACCAACGACAGCCAGGATACGTACCGGGAAGGGGAAATCGGCGTCATCATCGAATTAGGCCGCCCCGTCCTGGGAACACGGATGGACGACGTGGAGCGGGTGGTCAAGAAGTTCGCCACTCGTGGCTACCGTCTGCCGTCCAGCAATCCCGTCCATTCGTGGGTTGTGGACCCGGCCGTGGGCTCGCTCAAGCCGGAGATCCTGCGGGAAAAAGCCATCTCCTGCTTGGTCGAGTTCATCGTCCCAGAGGCGGCTGCCGGCGAAGTCCTGAGGCTGATTCGCGAACTGGATCAAGAAATACGGACGGTGTTCAGTGTCTGCGTGGCGGTGCGTGCGGACAAGGCGGGAAAGCCTCGGCTCCAGGAGGTATTTGGTCCCGAAATCCACAGCATTCCCCAGGTCAAAGTCAACCTCGGCATGGCGCGCGGGATACTGGAGGCGAGTTCATGACCCATTCGTCGCAACGGCGCGGACTGGATCCGTCGGGTGCCTGCAAAGAGTTGTGCATCATCGGGATGATTCCCCGTTCAGCGTTCAAGAAACGGGGCATCAAGTCCGCGATGTGCCAGCTGGCCAGGAAGATGCTCGCCCATGCGCCGGACAATTTCATCTTTCGGGATTTCACGGAGATCACCATTCCCAACCTGGGCGCAAGCCAAAAGCTGTTGAAATGGCTGCACAAGTATCGTCCCGGCGCTGCAAATCATGTCGTGTTGTGGATCTTGGCGCACACCCGTTCGGGCTTGAGCGCCGTTTATACGGACATCGACGCGGTTAAGGAGCTGATCGAGGACCTTGCCGGCGATTGGCGCGGCAGGAACAAAAAAAAGCGGTGGCCCGTCTCGATTGTGTTATCCGGTTTGCCCGAGGATATCCATGCCTGCTGCCAGCAGGCCGGGCTCGTTGAGCACACCTATTTGCACAGCCTCGACGTGTTTGGCACCGTCGAAAACTTGCCTTCCGAAGACGAGTTGTCGCTGATTACCATGTGCGGTCACGGCTTGGTCGCGTCAGCGCGGGTGAAGCACCTGGTGGAGCGGATTCGAAAGGGTAAATTAACCCCTCAGAAAGCGGCCGCGGACATTGCCAAACCGTGTGTCTGTGGGATCGTCAACAAGCAGCGCGCCGAAGCGATCTTCGCCCGGCTGGCGAGCAACGCCGACAGCGAAGGATGAGGCAAGCGTCTATGAGCGGCGACAAACAAGAGAAAACGGTAGCCTATTTCTCCCGTTGGGCGAAAACCTACGACGAAGGCCCGCTGAAACGCTGGTTCACGACGGTGCATCGGGAAGTGATCCGAGCCGTTGATCCACAGGCCGCGGATAACATCTTGGACGTGGCTTGCGGCACGGGCAAAGCGCTGCGTTCCATGGCGGCGCTCGCCCCTTCCGGAAGATTGGCGGGTCTGGACATGTCCGAGAAAATGATCGAGCAGGCCCGGAGCCTCGCCAGCGACATCCCCAATCTCGAGTTCCATGTGGGAAGCGCCGATTGCTTGCCGTTCGAAGAGGGCACGTTCGATCACGTCACGGCCATGAACGCGTTTCATCATTTTCCGGACCAAATGAAAGCCCTGCAGGAAATGGTGCGGGTTTTGAAGCCGGGAGGGCATGTCTATATCGCCGATATTACGGGCCATGTGCTACCCTTTCCGATCGCGGGTAACAAGGTCTGGAACCTGATCGAGACTCCCCTGACTCCGCAGGTCAATGCGTTGAGCCGAAGTGGTTTCCGGAAGTTGTTCCAAGACGCGGGGCTGGAGAACATCACTCAGCTACCGGCCTCGCAGGCCTATCACCGTTGCGGCCGGTATTGGATCTGGGCGGGCGGGCTTCAGATCCTGGTAGGCTTCGCTTGGCCGCTGCTGCTGGCATGTGGAGCGGCGACCGGCGCGATTGGAGCGGCGATCTCGTTCCCCTACCTGTCAAAAACAATCACAACCGGGAAAAAGGCAAAGATCGACAGCTAGCGGACGAACCTCGGCTACGCCGGCCACAACCGCGCGGGAGGGCCTCTCGACAACTGTTCAGAACGGCCTTCTCAACCTCATGACGGCGATCCCGCAGGTCTGGCCACTGCCGTTAGGCTCGCCTTACGACTGATCTCCGGCGTAGGACATGCGGCCCTTCGGCTGATCCAGCCGCGAGAGGGTGCGTGTGAGGGCCGTCTTAAGTTTGCTAACAGCCCCGTCGAGAGCTTGATCCGGAGACGAACCGTTAGCGCTCACCGTGATCGGCTGGAGTCCAGCCAGCCGCGCCTCCATCACACAACGCTTATCATCATCGCCCGTCTTGTGTCGGCTGTTCTCGTCGGCAAAGTGAACTTCCACACGAGTCAGCCGATCGCCGAACCGGCCGAAGGCGTCCTCGACCACCGTCTCGACGCGTCGTGTCAACTGTGCGCTACCGGCGGTGTGATTGTCCGTATTGACTTGAATTTGCATGACTTCGCACTTTCCAAAAAGCCTTGTCGTCCAAGAACAACAGGAACGCTAAGAGCGTCTTGACCAGCTTCCGTCGATCGACGGGTGACGGCAGCCGGCCACCAAGGAATTATTGGATTCTAGGGCTCGAGCCAGGAGCGGCAAGAGGCAGCAACCGTCGACACTGCAGAGTTCAATCGCAAGTTGTCGTTCTTTCGTCCCCATCTGCCTCGTCGACGGCGGGGTCGATCTGCTCCGCAATCTCCTTTCCGGCCAAGCCGCCCGCAACAGCACCCACCACGGCCCCAAGCGTTGCACCAACCGGACCGACCGCGGTTCCCAGCGCCGCCCCGGCGACAGCGGCTGCTCCGATTCCAGCCACGCCGCCGGTTGCGGCACCGACCCCGGCACCGATCGGGTGCGCGCCCGGTTCATTCGTAAGAGGATCGGGATTCCGCTCGGGTTCGTCGATGTTTGCTTTCGCTTCCACCTTCGTCTCCTCCAAAAATCGTTCCACTGCGCGTAGAACGAAAATATATTTGCGCAACAAAAAACCGCCGTGCCCGAACACCATGCGGGTACTCGATCACGTCGGTCTCCTCGTCAACGAATGGTCCAGCACAGCCAAGTCGCCCGGCGCCCTGTCTCGAACGACCTTTCGACCCGTCGCCGAGCCGCCATGCGATTCGTTAGGACGGCTCGTCGCCGTTAAAATTTTACGGTTCGTAATGGGGGCGGCAAGGGTCGAATCAAGTTCCCAGTTGCTGCCATCAGAGAAGAAACTAGCCAGGTTCGTGCGTGCATCCTGCGCAAGAGCGGGGGGGAGATTAGTTGAAAGATTAGATGAAAGATTACACGAAGGATTAGGGATTATGGTACTCTACGAACTCGTTGCGAAAGCAGAACTTGACTCACGGCCAGGGCGGCTTTGCCATTGTCGGCCCGCCGCTTTTTGAAGGATGCATTCTGGTGCAGCAAATTGGCAGGGTTCCAGACCGGGTCCGGGAAGGCGAAGTCATGGACCGACCCGAACTGGATCAGCGGCTTCATGAGCAAGCCTTGACAGGATTAGCCCGGCTCAACTGGCTCAGCGGCAGCGTGGGGCTGGTTTGGCCACCGATCGCCGAACTCGCTTCCCAACTCCGCCGGCCGCTGTCGGTTCTCGACTTGGCCACTGGCGGCGGGGATGTTCCCTTGCGACTGTGGCGCCGCGCGCGGCGAGCGGGCGTGGACCTGGAGATCTGTGGCGCCGACGTCAGCCCCCGGGCCGTCGAGTTCGCGCGGACCCGTGCCCGGCACGCAGACGCGGCAGTGCGGTTTGTGGAACTGGATGCTTTGGACGACGAACTGCCCCGTAATTTCGACGTCGTGGTCAGTTCGCTGTTTCTCCACCACCTGGACCGTGCCGAAGCGGTGACGCTGCTGACGAAAATGGCGGCCGCCGCCCGGCATCTGGTCCTGGTCAACGATCTGGTGCGGAGTCGGCTGGGGCTGATGGCGGTCTATGTTGCCACCCGGCTGGTGACCACGTCCTCCGTAGTCTGGGGTGACGGACCACGCTCGGTGCGGGCCGCTTTTACGCTGGAGGAAGCCCGGGATCTTGCTACGGCCGCCGGACTGGTGGGGTGCAACGTTTCGCGACGATGGCCCTGCCGCATGCTGCTCGAATGGACACGGTCAACCGACCTTCCCCCGAACCAAGAAGGATCTGACCCATGAGTCTTGCGATTTACGGTTTGGCCACCGCCCGGCCGCCTCAGGCAATTGACCAGCAGGCTGCAGCCGAGATCGCCCAGACGTTTCTGCGCGGCGAGCGGGATGCGCGTGGTTTGTCCGCCCTGTTTCGGCGCACGCAAGTCCGGACGCGCGGAAGTGTGATCCTTGACGCTCCTGGCTCTGTGCCTCGCCAATCGTTCTACTGGCCCGCCGGCGGCCCGCAGGATGACGGCCCGACCACCGCGGCGCGGATGCAACGCTATGCGGAAGAGGTCTTGCCTTTGGCCGGAGCGGCTGCCGAACAGGCGCTCGACAACGCCGCGGTTCCGCCCGCCGCGGTCACGCATCTGGTGACGGTCTCTTGCACGGGGTTCTTTGCGCCCGGCCTGGACATCGGCTTGATCAAGCGGCTGGGCCTGCCGCCCACGGTAGGCCGACTGCACGTCGGATTCATGGGCTGTCACGGGACGCTGAACGCCCTCCGCGCGGCACAGGCCTGGGTCGATGCCGATCCGGCGGCCGTCGTGCTGGTGTGCGCCGCAGAACTTTGCAGTTTGCATTTCCGCTATGGCTGCGATCCTGACACTTTGGTGGCCAACGCCTTGTTCGCCGACGGTGCCGCCGCGCTGGTCGGCAGATCACCGGGCGGCGGCGACGACGCCTGGCGGGTGGTTGCCTCCGGCTCTTGCCTGATGCCCGATGCCGAAGACGGCATGACGTGGCGGATCGGCAATCATGGTTTTCAAATGACCCTCTCGCCGCGAGTCCCCGACTTAATCGCCGCTCACCTGCGGCCCTGGCTCGAGAGCTGGTTGGCGTCGCGCGGGCGGCGTCTGGAGGATCTCAACTCGTGGGCCGTGCATCCGGGAGGGCCGCGAATCTTGACCAGCGTCGCCCGGGCGCTGGGATTGCCGGAGACAACGTTGGCAACCTCGGCCGAGATCCTGGCCGAGTGTGGCAACATGTCCTCGCCGACGGTGCTGTTTATCCTCCAACGATTGCAGCAACAAGAGGCCCGGCGGCCTTGCCTGGCCTTGGGATTCGGGCCGGGATTAGTGGCCGAGGCGGTGCTGCTGGAGTAGGGCACCGAGTTCTTGAAATGTGACCCCGCGACAGCGCGTCACCACAACCGGCCAGTCGTCATCGCACCGTGGAGGGCGCGAAACCGCTCCAGCGACGTGTCGCGAAACTCGGGCTCGATGTCTACGGCCCGGCGACTGATCGCCTCGCAATAGCCGCAAGAACCGCAGTCGGTCGCGGCGCAATCGCGGCTCACGAACCCATCCAAAAAACCATCGGGAATCTGCGCCGCGTCGATGTGGATGGGAAGTTGCTGCCGGGGAAACAGCATGCCCTGGCTGCGGACCAATTCCAGCAAGCCCCAGAGCTTGTGAGGCGCCAGCTGGAAGGGTTTGAAGAAGTAACGCAGGATCCAGAATCGCGAGCGGCGGACCGGCTGCTCGAAACAATAAGGCAACAGCAGTTCGGCCAGGTTGCCGTCGAACCGACGCGCACTGTACGCAGCCACCCGTTTGAGCAGCTCGGCCGACGGCATCCCCCGCTCGATCAGCTTGAACGTCGTGTAGCCCAGCGCTTCGTACCGCGCGAGGTCCTCGGGCCGGATCCAAGCTGATTTGACAAACAGCGAAGGATCCTCCAGCCGCATCTGCGAGCAACGCAGAAAACAATAGTCGATAAACAACGTTCGGGAGCCGTCCGAGCTGTGAGCGAAGCCGTTTTGGTGATAATTTTGGAGGGCACAATTTGGCAGACAGCAGTGGTTGGCGATCAGTTGCAGATCACAGCGCACCGCGTCGCGAATGGCAGCCAGGCGAGGAAAGTCTCGATTGATCGAGAAGCTCTCCAGATTGATCGCGTCGGCTCCCAAATCTTCCCAGAATCGTGCCCGGCGCGGCGTATCCACCTGAGCGTAGATGCCCACCTTGACGGTGTACTCGGGCCGGCGGGCCTTGATGGCCTCCAGCAGAAACGGCGTGGAGACCGTCACGTGCCGGATACCGAGGTCGCCGAGCGAATCGAGCAGCCTCATGAACCGCTTCTGCCATGAACGCGTCCACTCGCGGTTTCCCTGGCACGAGCTATTGAACAGGTAATTGAAGGCGATCCCGTGCTGCTGCAGCGCGGCCACATAGCGCCCCAGCGCCCGCTTGCTCAGTGGCGTCCCCAGGTAACTGGGCCGACCGCCGCCCACCAGGTCGCCCGGCAGCTTGCCATAGACCTCGGCCACCGGATACCGGGCGAGCGCCGGCACGAGTTCCAGATCGTAATTGGCGGGGACGCTCAGCTTCATGCGTTGCACGTATTCTGTCTTGAACAAAAGCCGCGGACACACCGCTCATCGTACCAATATCGCGGCGCGCCATCCAGCCAGCAAAGGGGCGTCCGCACATGTTGACCAGCGCCTCGCGGATCGTCTCCTTCCCCTCGCTGCTCAGGCCGCCGAGGATCTGGTTAGCCGAACTTTCGTCGGCTCCCTGTCTGCCACAAGCTTCAGCTGGTGAGCAGCAGAAATCGGACCTGCTATTATTGCCTCGGATGCGATCTTTCAGCGGCCGGACGACCCCTCGCTCGATCTGGAATCGGCGATATACCTTGGCTAGATCCGCGTAGATACCGTCTTTCAGGTCGACCATTTGAAAAGCCTCGTAACGCAGTCCCGTGGCGATGACGGTCATCGCGCCGCGTGGCGTGCTGACGCCGAACACGGGCACCACATGCGGATTTCGGTACGCGGCATCCGGGCGTTCTCGAAAGGTGCCATACATCCCGTTGCTGAGGACGTAGAAGCCGTCTTCCCCCGCCTTGGCCGTTGCGATCGGGTGATGCACTTCGACGTGCCGCGTCCCTGCGGGGATGGCCTGCTTGGAGACACGCAGGTGTTGGACAACTCCGTCGGCAACCAGCGTGACGGCTCTTGTTTCCGTCGCGCCATCGGCTTGGCGAAAGACGATCTGTACGGCGGCGTCGCCCCCGAGCGCGACCGAGGATCCCAGACCGACAAAGACAGAAAGCCAAGACAGGATTCGGTGTATCATCAGGGACATCCAATCAATCCGAATGTTGAGGGTTGTGGGAAGGCGGTGGGCATACTGCCTACGTCGCATTTTGACCGCAGCGCATTGGAATGGGATGTGGACTTGTCGGACACGCTGCTGGCGGGGAAAATACGCTTGCGCTGCGAGCCAACGGCGAGCACCATTTCGGCGCATGTTCCGCAGGCCGTTCCAGGCACCAACTTCGCAGTAAGCGGCGTCTGTGTCAACGATTTAACATAAAGGAAACTCACGCATGGTCGGACGTATCGCGATCCTCGTTCAATTTTTCTGTATTGCGTTCCTCCTGCCCGAGTACCGCGGTTCCTCAGTCGCCGCCGAACCCGACGCGCCGCAGGTGGAACCGGCGCGCGAACTGCCGCCAGTAGCGGAGACCATGAGCGCGCGGGACATCCGTCAACGTTTCGTGCCGCCGGTGGCGGGCATCGATTTGGAGCAGGCCCTGAACTACACGGACTCTGACGGGCTCGATCTGGCCTGGTTCTACCGCTCTTTCACCTACCCTCGGGTTTTCTACAAGGAGGGCTCGCGTCCGATCCTGGAGAAGATCGTTTGGGAACAGACCACAGCGGACGCACCGGCGATGGATCGCCTGCGCGCGTGTGTGGACGTGATCGTCCAGCGGATGCCGCACTACATCCTGCTGGGTTACAACGGCGCTCCGAACCGTGCGCTGACGGAAGAGGAACTGCTTCGGTCGGGCCACGGCTGGTGCAACGAGCAGGCGCGGGTGCTGGTCGCCTTGACTCAGATCGCCGGGCTTCCCTCGCGTGTGGTCTTCGCTCAGTCGCGCGACAGCAAGATCGCCCATGTCGTAACCGAGGTCTACGTGGATGGGAAATGGGTGCTGGTCGACCAGACCGAGGGGCTGATCTTCGCTCGCCAAGACGGGCGGCCGATCAATGTCCTGGATCTCCGCACGAACCCGGACGTCTGGCGCGAAGCAAACGCGATTTACAAGGCCCAGCAAGTGCGCAACCGCCAGCGGGCCAAGGACAAAGCCTTCTGGGACACCGGCCACGGTATCGCCCGCCGCGAGCATCCGCTGGATCTGTTCGAGTGCGTAGGATACCACAACTATTTCATCCACTGACGCATCATCACCGCTCCTCCGAACGAAGCATCCCCTCATTCCCCCGCCGCCGCTTCGCGGCGGCGGGGGAATGAGGAGGGTGGTTGGGACGCCGGCTCTAGTGCAGAATCAGGCGCTCTACCGAGCAAGCTCGACAGGGGCCTGAAGTCCGCGACCGCCTCCCAGATGCACCTCGGCCTGCCGCGTGTTGCTGTCGGCGTCGTTCCAGCTGAGGCGGTAACGGCCGCGGAAGCCGCGAAAGGCGACGGTGCCGTTCGCCCCCGCGCGGACCGTGGTGCGCGTCTTCCACTGGTGGTTGATCAAGTCGTGCAGTGCGTGGAAGGACGGCTTGGGCTGCATGTCGCGCAAGAACAGGCCGGAGATGGCCGGCTCGCCGGGTGCGCCGCAGTCGTCGATCACGTTCCACCAGGTAATCCCCATCATCGGCTTGATGCTGAACCACAGCCGGTACAGGTTCCGCGCGATGACTGCCTGGATCGCCTTGCCACGCTCGTCGCTGCCGGGCGACGTAATGGTGATTTCGCTAAGATGGATCGGCAGTCCCGCCGCGGCGAGGATCTCCATCTGCCGCCGGATCGAATCCGGCGTGAGGAGCGGTTTGCCGTCGGCGATATCCAGGCACTGCTGAGGATTGAACAGATGCATTTGCGACCCCAAGACGTCGATGCGGCATCCTCGGGCAAGCAGATCTTTCGCCTGCTCCGCATACTTCTCGTTGTTCAAGTAATCGTTGATGTTCAACACCACGCTCGAGGGAAACACGCGGCCGGCTGCCTGGAAAGCGTGGTACGTGTAATCGCCCGGCATCAACCCGTAGTGGCTCTTGCAAAGGGCGTCGCCGGGGATCATGGCGCCGCGCGCGTAATCGGTCGCGCTCTCGTTGACCACGTCCCAGCTGTGGATGCGGTCACCGTAATGCTCGGCCAGCTCAACCACGCGTTTGTGGAACAGTTGCCGCAGCTCGCGGGTGAACACCGGCGCCAGTTCGGCAATTTCCGCGGGCGTCAACTTGGCGAGCCCCTCCTTGCCCAGCCGCAGAATCGCCTCTTTCTCGCCCGCCGGGCAAAACTGGTCGAACAGCCACTCGGGATGATGCCACGTGCGGTTCCCCCAAACAATCGGGGTGGCCGTGCAGGCGAATCCCCTGGCTCGCGCAGAAAGCCACAATCGGATCCGTGGCCGGTCGCCGCCAATGCGGCTCCCGCTTGGGCTCGGCCGCCGCGTTCCAATACTCTTCGCTGTCCCGTTCTTCGGCCCGGAAACGCGGGTGGTCCGGTTCCATCTCGAACTTCTTCCAGTAGAACGGGATGGTGGCCGAGTTGAAGAGCGTGCCGAACAACTGCTTGTATTTGCGGTTGTACTCCGAGGTACCCAACTGGTCAAAGTTGAAGATGTTTGCGCCGAAGAAAAAGTCGTGCGTCAGTTGCTCGACTTGGACTTCCGTTCCCCCCGTCAAGCCGGCGACCGCAAAGCTCCCGTCGGCCTGGCGATGCTGCGCGATGTCGCGATCGATCCGCGCCTGGACCTCGGGATTCCAGATCTTCCAATACGCATCGCTCATCGCTGCGTCCTGCTCTGCGCCGTAACCCAGCGTCGCCGCCCAGACCAGGCAGCCCCACATCGTTGCTTTCATTTTCCGCGTCTCCTTGATCGCTTGTCGAAGGATATTCAATTCTGCGGGAACGTCATTGCCGTTCCCTCGGGTCGGACGGCTCTGATCAAACCGCTCTGGTCGTTCTTGTCGGCGGCTTGCCATCGCGTTGGATAAATACCACAATATTCAATTCCCGGCGGAAGCGAATCAATCGTGAACGGATGAATTGAACACGAGCGAGAGTGGCGGAATTGGCAGACGCGCTGGACTTAGGATCCAGTGGGGCAACCCGTGCAGGTTCAAGTCCTGTCTCTCGCATCTTGTTACGAAAGAGGAAGTTGCGGCTAAGGACTGCCAGCCTTTTTTATGCCCTGACACTGGTAGCAAATTCGCGTTTGGGGCTAAGGAAAGCTTCTCGACGGACGGCGGTGTTCAGCTGGCCGCCACCGGGTTTACCTAAGTTTATTTTCTGGGCGGATGGTAAAGCTCCCCCCTGGGGTAAACCCAGTGGCCTCAAAGCAAACCGGAACGGTGCCGAGTCAAGGCACTCCAGGGAAAACATCAATTCAAGGCGAAATCAAACAAGCTGAACACGCCAGGTTCAAGCCGCGGCCTCACACGTCGCAGATCCGCACGGCCTGTTCCAGGCTGGCCAGCGCTTCGGGGCGTTTGGGGATGAACTCCTGGCCCACGTAAGCTTCGTACCCGCTGTCCACGATGGCTCGCATCAGTGCGGCGTAGTCCAGCGTTTGAGTCTCGTCGATCTCGTTGCGGCCGGGCAAGCCGCCGGTGTGATAGTGGCCCCAACAGTCGTGATGGTTCTTGATATCCGCCAACACGTCTTCCTTCATCATCCCGGCATGATAGATGTCGTAGAGCACCTTGACGCGCGGCGAGCCGACCTGCTGAACCATCTGGACGCACCACTTGGTCGTGTCCGCCATGTAGTCCTTGTGGTTGATCGAGTTGAGGAACTCCAGACAGATGGTGATCTTCTTCTGTTCGGCGTACGGCGCGATCTGCTTCAGCCCGATCACGCAGTTCTTTAGGCCCTCTTCGTCATCCAGCCCCTCGCGATTGCCGGAAAACGTGATCACGTTCGGAAAGCCGGCGTCGGCGGCATCGTCGATGCTCTTGCGCACGCGGGCCAGGCATTCCTCGTGATTTTCCACGCGGTTGAGACCTTTGCCGATCCCGTGGCTGGGCACCATGGCGCAGATCAAGCCGTGTTTCTTCAGCACCGGCCACTCGCCGGGGCCGGTCAACTCGATCGACTTCAAGCCCAGCTTGGCGCACGCGGCGGCAAAATCGTCCAGCGTCAGGCCTGCCTTTTTGAGATAGCCGTTGTAGCACCACAAGCAGACCGACTGGTTGATGCGGCCCTTCAACTCGGCCGCGGCGGCCGAAAAACTCCACGGCCAAGCGACCGCGGCGGCCGCACCGGCGGTCGCAGCCAGCCACGTCCGGCGGTCCAGCGTGAGATCATGCAAAGTTTGAGAATTGTGTCGTTTCATCGTTTATTCCTTGGTTGAAGAAAGTTGATGCTCTTGGAATTGGAATACGGCGTCTTGTCGCCGCGCGGGGCTCTTGGAGTGCGGCAGGGCACCGCTTGGGAATTTCCGAAAAGCGGCGACAAGTCGCCGTGCGGCTAGGGAGTTTCCCAATCATCCGTGCGAAACGGCGAGGCCGGCAGGCCGGCGCTGTTGAACAGGTTCGCGTCGGGGTTGGCAGCCCAGGCGTATCGGACGGCGACCGGCCGAGCGACGTCGGGGCTGGAGACGACCACGGTGTCCGGGCCTGCGATCCGCGCTTCGGCAAACACGAATTGGCGATCTTCGCCGGCGATGGCAAACCCCTTCACCACCTCGCCGATCGTCTTCAATCCCTCGCCGACGTGCTCGAAGCGGACGGCGATCTTGCCGTCCTGGACGGACATCGACTGGCTCAGCGGCCCGCTGTGCACAAGTTGCTTTCCATAGGTCGTGCCCAAGGCCCACAGAGCCAAACGTTTACCGACGTCCTGTTTGTTTTTCGGGTGGATGTCATCCGCTTCACCGACGTCGATCGTAATCGCCATGCCGGTGTTCGGCACGGCGAGCGTTTTACGCATCTGCTCTTGAACGATCACCCAGCCGCTGGTTTCGACCGGCGCCTGCTGAGCGGCCCGGAAATTGGGCAGCTGCACCCACAGGAACGGGAATTCGCCTTGGCCCCACCGCTGCCGCCAGTTGGCGATCATCGTGCGCAGCTGCAGTCCATACAATCCCGCGGCCGAGCCGCCCGCATTGCTCTCGCCCTGATACCAGATGGCGCCGCGCAGGGCGAATGGTGCCAGCGGCTCGATCATCCCGTTGTACAGGCTTGCCGGGCGGTGCGGGCTCTGACGCGGATCGACCGGAGCTTGCGGCCGCCGCGGCGACTCTTTGCCAGACTGCTTGGCCTGCTTCGCTTGGTCCTGCCAGGCGGCCAGTTGTTTTTCGTACCGCGTTGTGGCCGTCTCGGCGTTGTAGTTCGCGATCTGCTGGTCCCAACTGTCCAGCATCGGCCGCAGTTCCGGCAACGCTTCCTGCGCGGCCAGGGCCGTCCACGCCTGGACCGGCGTTCCGCCCCACGACGAGTTGATCAGGCCGATGGGAACCTGCAGTTGCTGATGCAATTCGCGGCCGAAAAAGTATGCCGTCGCCGAAAATCCGCCCACCGTCTCCGGTGTGCAGACCTGCCACGTTCCTTGGCACTGGTCCTGGGGCGTCTCGGCCGTGGCCCGATTCACCGTGAACATGCGGATTTGAGGATAATCGGCGGCCGTTTGCTCGGCGGCAAAGTCGGCCGATCGCGAAACCGACATGGCCATATTCGACTGGCCGGAGCACAGCCACACCTCGCCGACCAGGACATTCTCGACCTGAACGGTATTGTTCCCCTTGGCGACCAGCACCAGCGGACCGCCGCCCGCGCACCCGCCCAGGGTCACCGCCCATTTGCCGTCCGCGCCGGCTGTCGCCGTGGCCTGTTGGTCGCCCAGCGTCACCGTCACCTGCTCGCCGGGATCCGCCCAGCCCCAAACCGGGATGGAAACCTGCCGCTGCAATACCATGTGGTCGGAGAAGACGCTGGGCAATATCACGTCGGCCCGCGCCACGTTCACCGGCACGACGTTCACCAGCGCCATACTTGCCAGGGAAACCAGCAGCACACTCAGGGCCGCCGCCCGGCGGCCGAATGAACGAATCATGCTTCACTCCTTGCGTCTCGAATTTGGATTTCGATCCTCACCGCCTCGCCCCCATTATGGCGAGCGGCGGAAAGCAATGCGTTTCTTCCAGTGCTCGTCGTCCATCTGGGGAACGTCCGTGCGGTAGTGGACGCCGCGCGATTCCTCCCGCTGCAAGGCGGCTTGAGTGATGACCCGCGCGACGGCGAGCATGTTCTGCAACTCCCAGCCAGCCGGCTCGACGAACTGGCGGAACAGCACGTACCGCTGCCAAGTGGCAATCGTGTTCAGCGCTTCGACCAGATCCGGCTTGCAGCGGCGGACGCCGACGCTCCGCCACATCAGGCTCTTGAGCGAATTGCGGATGTCTTCCAAGTCCAACCGCTCGCTCGGCTCTTCCACCGCCAGGTTCTCCAGCGGCAAGGCGTGAAAGTCGTCGTCCGTCTGGCTTGCCGCCCGCGACGCGCCCATCCCGGCGTGCGCCCCGTAAACCATGCTTTCGAGAAGACTGTTCGAAGCCAACCGGTTGGCGCCGTGCAGCCCGGTGGACGTCACCTCGCCTGCCGCCCACAATCCCGGCACCGTCGTGCGGCCCTCCAAGTCAACCGTCACGCCGCCGACCATGTAGTGGGCTCCGGGCCGCACCGGGATCCGGTCCTTGGTGATGTCGATCCCGAACTCACCACACGTATCGTTGATTCCAGGGAAACGGCTGCGCACGAACCGCGGGTCGAGATGACTGAGGTCCAGGTAGACGCACGGATGCCGAGTCTTCTCCATCTGGCTGACAATCGCCTGGGAGACGACGTCGCGCGGCGCCAGTTCGGCCCGCTCGTCATAATCGAGCATAAAGCGATAGCCGCTACGATCGACCAGGTAAGCGCCCTCGCCGCGAATGGCCTCGGTGATCAGGCTGCGGCTGCTGCCGGCGATGTACAGCACCGTCGGGTGAAACTGCATGAACTCCATGTCCCGCAATTCGGCGCCCGCCCGAAAAGCCACCGCGTGCCCATCGGCCGTCGCCACCGACGGATTGGTCGATTCGCGATACAGTTGCCCCGCGCCGCCGGTGCAGAGAATCGTCTGTTTGGCCCAGACCAGCATCCGGCCGTGCTTCTGGTCCGCGATCAGCGCCCCGCGGCAAGTGCCCGCGTGGGTCAGCAAATCGAGCGTAAAGGTATTTTCCCAGAGCCGGACATGGCGCAGTTTGCGGGTCCAGGCGATCATCGCCCGGATGACTTCCTTGCCGGTCGCATCCCCCAAAGCATGGACGATGCGATAATGGCTGTGCCCCCCCTCTCGTCCTAGGACTATCTCGCCTGATTGGGTGTCGAATTGGGTGCCCCACTGCATCAGTTCACGGATCCGCTGGGGTCCCTCCTGGACCACCATCTCCACGACCTGCGGGTCGCACAGTTCTCCGCCCGCCTTCAGCGTATCGGCCACGTGGTTTTCGAAGCGGTCCTCCGGATTCATGACCCCGGCGATTCCACCTTGGGCATAGGCGCTGTTCGATTCGTCCACCCGGTCCTTGGTGACGATCAGCACCGTCAAGGCGGGATCCACGGCGATCGCCGCCCGCAGGCCCGCCAAGCCGCTGCCGACGATCAAGACATCCGTAAAGAAGTGCGGCATCTCCTTGGGATGAAAGGGGATCAGATAACGAGGGATCAGCTCGGACATGGGCGGGGTTCCTACGGGTGTGCCTCAACCGCTACTACGATCGCACATGCGCAGCAGATCGGCAAGGGGGCGGAGAAAACGTGTCCTTTCGGCAAGCGTGCGTGATTTTTTTTGGGGGGGGCTGATATCGTTGGCTGTCGTAGCAGTAATCCCTTCCACGAGCGTGGCCCGCTGGTTCTGGATAGAGTCTGTGAGCGTCGCCACATTGGTTGCCCTCTTCCATCGGCCGTCCGCTGCCCGCCGTTCGCCGGCATCCCGTTCAAGGACGGAAGTCGCGTCCATGCACCGGCATCGCTGATCCGAGGCCACCGGGGCTCCGCATGGAGAAGCTAAAAGTCCCGACGCCCATCTGGTTGGCCTTATATCAAGATCGGTTTGCCGAGCTGTCGTCGAACGACGACGAATTGGCCAGCGTGCATCATGGGGTGCGTGGCGAGCAGCACGAACATATCGCCCATTGTCGGGCAGAAACCGCGGAAGTCTTCCGGCGCTGGTTTATCGAGGTCCGATTGCGCAAACGCTTCAAGGGCAGCCAGTGACGCTGCTCGAACTTCATCAAACAGTCCCACGTACGTCTGCTTGACGTGAAAACCTGCTGGATCGTCACTGCTGGCAGACGCTTTCGAGTGCGCATCCGCAAAGCCGGGAGGCAGCTCGGTCCCCTGTCCAGGAGCGACACAGTTCAGGAGATGAACTTCTGAGGAGATCAAGTGGCCCAATTGCCAGGCCAGATGGTTGCACTCCTTGCCCGGCCGACACATGAGATCTGCGTCATCGAGATCGCTGAGGTAGGCCTTCAGGACGGTCGTGCTCAGGTTAGCGGACGAGCGGATTGCATCTTTCGCGTTCATGCTGGACTCCCAATTGACGTATGCGTGACTAGGCCCCAAGCTTCATGAAATCGACCAGATCGAGACAGGCAAACCGGAATTCTATCTCGTTCTCGTCTGGAATCTACCCCAGTGCCACCCCGGCCAACTGGCGAGGCCCACGCCTTATCCGCTTCCAATGCCATCGGCCATCCGGCGATCGCCCACGTGGACAGATTTTTCCATGTGAATCGCCGTCTGCCATCTGGCCGAAACCGCAGTGGGCGTGGTCACACGGGTGGGAAATGGCTGCGGGCACCACGCAATTCATCAATTGGGGCTCGCTTCGGACCTTTCGAAGGTGATCGAGATTCGCCTTGGCTCGAGCATAATTGGGCGGGGCAAGTTCTACCGCACGTTGCAACACCTATTCGGCCTCGTCAAAACGGCCGGCCTGCAGCAGGCTGTAGCCGAAATCGTTCAAGTGCAAGTGGTTCTTCGGTTCCAACTCAACCGCCCGCCGATGTTGCTCAACGGACTCCTCGAACTGTCTGGCTTTCGCGAGGCAAGATCCCAGGCCGACGCAGCAGCGACGTTCGGATACGCACGAGCGGCGGCGGCATACAACTGCCCAGCGTGCTCGGCGTCATCCTGATTGATCAAGAAGTCTCCGGCCGTGTCGATGATCTCAACCAGGTCTTCTGTGTCTGCGGGCAATGTTGTCAGTTGCAGAAACAGCCTCATGGCCTATACGACGACGACGACACCCCTAGCCCCCAAAGGCCGGCGAGTTCAAGGTCGTGAGTCATGGATTGTCCCTCTGTTGCTTTGTTTCGCTGCAGCGATGATCCGCGAGCACGAAGATGGATTCGAGCCAAGCCAGCCCCCACCAGCCGTAACGACGTACCAGCCGCCAGATGTGGCCTTCGGCCAGAATTCCGGCCCCAAATGCGCAACTTCAAAACGCGCGAGCGAGGGAATCACGGCTCTTCCTCGCTTGCGCGTCGGGCTAGTGTGACAACTCATCCTTGACGCCCAAGCGGCGAAAAACCGTTTGGTGCTAGCGGCGTTTTTCGCAGACATCGAAGAAGAGGTCCAGCGAGAATTGGATTCCCAAGGGGACGGCAGCGCATGAGGCGATATGTCGTAACCCCACAAGCGCGAGCCGATATCAAGCTCTTCCGACCTATGGCCGACGGAGTGGAAATTGTGCGAGTGCTGCACGGGGCGCGCGACATCGAAGCGATCTTCCGCGGCGAAGTTTGAAGTGCCGGTTGACATGGTGCCATCTCGCCAGGCGGTTGGGCGAGACGCGAGTGTAGCGCAGAATGCTGGAGGCGGCAATGCGGATGCCCCCCGGCTTGCGGGCTGTTGATTTAAATCGTGGCGTAAGCTTCCAGCTTGCGAACAGTTGCCACCAACCTGCCCGGCTTGTCGGCCCGTGTCGTGTTCGATTACACTGCCGAGTTGGTGTGCTTTGCGAAATTACCCGCCGCCGTGCGCCGTCCTATCCTGAAGGAGTCCCGCCATGCGCCGAATCGTTTGCCTATGGGCTGTTGTTTGTATCGTGCTGGGATCGCCTCTGGCCGGCGTCGCCCGGGACGTATACGTCGCCCGAGACGGAGACGATGCCAATCCCGGGACCAAGGAAAAGCCGCTGGCGAGCATTCCTCAAGCGGTCGAGGCGATGCGCGGCGCCGGACCGGGGACCGTTTGGATCGGGCCGGGGGAATACTACTTGGAAAAGGGCTTGGCGTTCGACGCCGGGCACGCCGGCACGGCCGAACAACCGCTGGTCCTGCGCGGCACCGAGGCCGGCCAAGTCCGGTTGAGCGGCGCGCGCGTCGTGGAGCAGCTTCGCCCGATCACGGCCGACGAGGCCCAGAGGCTCGTCTCGCCGGAAGCGAAACGGCATGTCTTGGTCGCCGACTTGAACGAGCAGGGCTTCCCGCCGCTGGGGCCGCTGCCGGAGAAACATCGCGACCACGGCCTGGAAGAAGTTGTCTTCGGCGACCGGCCGATGCAATCCGCCCGCTGGCCCAACGAAGAATTCGTCGAGTTCGACAAGGTGATCGATTCCGGCGCATCGGGCGTGACGCACTGGGTGTCGCGGACCGTCTATCGGCCCGGCTCGTTCCAGTTCCCGGGCGAGCGGGCGAAGTTGTGGGATTTCGACCGGGGCGTCTGGCTGCACGGCTTCTGGTGCTACGAGTGGAGCGACGAGGTTTTGAAGGCGGCCTCGTACGACCCGGCCAGCGGCGAGTTGCGGCTGGCCGCCAAACACGCTTATGGCATCGGCTCGCCGCGGCGTCAGGATTCGAAGCATCCATTTTATGCCCTGCACGTGTTCGAGGAACTCGACCAGCCCGGCGAGTACTATCTCGATCGCCGGAACAACCGCCTGTACTTCTGGCCGCCCGGCGACGTGACGAAGACCCCGGTGCGGCTGACCCTGTGCCGACAACCGCTGGTGCGGGCCGACGGCTCGGCCTTTCTGAGCCTTCGCGATCTGACGATCGAAAACGGTTGCGACGCGGGAATCGTGATGCGCAACGGCCTGCATGGCCGCGTCGAGAACTGTCTGGTCCGCAACATGGGCCGTAGCGGGATCTCGTTGAGCGGCTCCCAGATGGCGGCCGTCCGCTGTGAGGTCACGGAGGTCGGGTCGTCCGGAATCAGCATCAGCGGCGGCGATCGCAAGACGTTGACGCCCGGCCACTGCTCGATCGAACACTGCCACGTCCACCACGTCGGCCGGCTGAACTGGGAAGGAGGGCGCTGTGCGATTCTGAACGGTTGTGGAAACCGCCTGGCCCACAATCTGTTCCATCATGGTCCGACCGGCGCCGTTTCCTATGGAGGCAACGAGCACGTGCTGGAGTTGAACGAAGCCCACACCATGTGCATCCACTACGCGGACGTCGGCGTATTCTACACCGGCCGCGACTGGGCCAGCCAAGGGAACGTCGTGCGGTGGAACTACGTCCACGACGTGGCGGTCAAGGGCGGCAGCGGCGCGCAAGCGATTTACCTGGACGATTGCGACAGCGGCGAGACGGTCGTGGGCAACATCACCTATCGCTGTGGCAATCGAGGCGTGCTGCTGGGCGGCGGACGCGACAACACGTTTCGCGGCAATATCTTCATCGACCAGCCGATCGGCATCCACGTCGACGGCCGTGGGCCTCGCGGGATCGTTTTCGACCGGCCCGACTCGTGGAATCTTCTGGCCAAATGCCAGGCGCTCGGCTACCAGTCGCCGCTGTGGCAGGAGCGTTACCCGCGTTTGGCCAGGATCATGGACGAGAATCCGGTTCAGCCGCTGGGCAACGCGATGCATGCGAACATTTTCCTGGGCTGCCAGAAGCCGTTCGATATCCGGAAGGAAGTCGACCCGGCGTGGCTCGACCGGGCGAACAATGTCGAGTGGGCGTTGACAGAGTTCCCCGAGTTGTTCGAGGGCGGATCGCCGCCCCGGCTGAATCTGTCGAAGCTGCCCGCGGTATGGCAGAACGTGCCCGGCTTCGAGCCGATCCCGATCGAAAAGATCGGGCCGCAACCCGAAGGGTAGTCAGAACCGAGGGACACGGGCGAGCATCCGTTGTTTGGCCGAAGGCCATATTCACCCTAGCCTGGGGCAACGCCCTAGGGACACGGGCGAGCATCCGTTGTTTGGCCGAAGGCCATATTCACCGTGCTGCGTAGGGCAAGGTGAGTATGGCCTTCGGCCAAATAGGCCGGACGACACCGTGTCCCTAGGGCGTTGCCCCAGGCTACGATGGGAGCAGGCCTTCGGCCAAACACGACCGGACCGCCGAATGCGCAACTTCGAAGAGCGCAAGCGAGGATGGGCTGCCATCCGCGACCTGTCCTCGCTGACGCTTCGGGTTACGATGCCGCAAGCGGGAGGCGATAGCCACACTGTCCGGCCTCGTGCGATCGCCCACCTGCGATCGTACACCAATGTGGCTCGCTTAAGACGCCGGGCGGGCTGTCGTTTTAGGCACGCCATTTGCGATCTAGAACGGCCGTTCACAGTTGGATGTAAATTCGGCGGATCGAGGTGGTAAACGGAGGGCTCGGCCCATGCGAAACCCATTGGCAAAGAAGTCATGGTCGCCTTATCTGGTCGGCGCCGGCATCGGCGTTCTCAGTTGGTTTGCCTTTCTTACCGCCGATCACCCGATTGGGATTACGACGGCTTTTGAGAACACCGCGGCGCTGGCAGGCACGGCCGCGCTGCCGGAAATTGAGCTGCGCAACGAATTTTATGCCGCGAGAAAACGCGAGGGCAAGCCGCCGAAGATCGATTGGGAGTGGATGCTCGTCGTCGGCGTATTCCTGGGTGCGATGGCCAGTTCGATGGCGTCGGGTGATCGGCCGAAGAGCACGGTTCCACCGCTTTGGCGACAGCGGTTTGGGGATCGGGTGTCATGGCGGTTGTTGGGGGCTTTTGCGGGAGGCGTTTTGCTGATGTTCGGGGCTCGCTTGGCTCAAGGCTGTACCAGCGGACACGGAATTAGCGGCGCTTTGCAGTTGGCTGTCTCCAGCTGGCTGTTCGTGGCGGTACTTTTTCCCAGTGCGATCCTGTTCGCTTTCTTGTTGTTTGGCAGGGAGGGTAGACGCCATGTTTGATCCGTTTGGCAAGCTGCTGTTGGGGCTCGTAACAGGCCTGTTTTTCGGCCTTCTGCTGCAGAAGGGCCGAGTGGCCAAGTTCCAGGTGATCGAAGGCCAACTGCTGCTGCGGGACTGGACGGTCGTGAAGATCATGCTCACGGCGGTGGTTGTCGGCGCTGTCGGAATCTACGTCATGGCCGCCAACAACTTGATTTCTTTGCATATCCAGCCTGCTTTGTTCGGCGCGGTGTTGGTCGGAGGCGCTGTTTTCGGCGCCGGCATGGCGTTGCTGGGATACTGTCCGGGCACGTGCGTGGCGGCCTGCGGCGAGGGCGCGCGAGATGCGATGGTTGGATTGTTGGGAATGTTGGTCGGAGCCATCGCGTACGTGACGTTTTATCCGGTATTGGACCCCGTCCGCAACTTCCTGGGCAACGCAGGAAAGATCACGCTGCCCGAACTTACGGAAACATCGCCGTGGCTGTGGATAGCGGGTCTGATCGTCGCGGGCGCAATTGCCTTCTGGCTGTTACAGCGCCCGCCCAGCGGGGACTGGGGACGACGATTTGGCCGACGAGCTTCCATGGCCCGTTCGTAACATGACTGCGGGAAATTCTAAGAAGGGAGAAGGCTCATGACGATGGTTTTTGAACGGATTTATACGCCTGGGATCGCTCAGCTTTCATATCTGGTCGGCGATGATGGCAGCGGGTCAGCCGCTGTGATCGATCCTCGACCAGACTGCGATATCTACTTGGCGTTGGCTCGCAAACGCAGCGTGGGGATTACTCACGTCTTCGAGACTCATATTCATGCGGACTTCATGAGTGGCGCCCGGGAACTCGTCAACCGGCTGGGCGACGCGAAGCTGTGCGCCAGCGGCGAGGGCGGCGCGAAGTATGGCTTTGAAGCACACCGGATCCGGGACGGCGAGCGTTTCCAATTCAATTCGGTGGTCTTGACTGCAAGGCATACGCCCGGCCATACGCCGGAGCACATGGCCTATGAACTGGCCGAACACAGCAAGGAGGACTCGCCGTGGGGTATCCTCACGGGCGATTCACTGTTCGTCGGCTCCGCCGGACGGCCGGACCTGCTGGGCAGCGACGAAACCGAAGAACTGACCCGGCAGTTGTTCCATACCCTCCGCGATTACTACTTGAAGCTGGACGACGGCCTGATCATCTATCCTTGTCACGGCGCAGGCTCCGCGTGCGGGGCAGACATCGGCGACAGGCCGATGAGCACGATCGGCTACGAGCGGCGGCACAACGAGTTCCTCCAGTACGAAGATTTCGAAGCGTTCGCTGCGTTCGTCGAGCAAGGCGCCCCGCCCGAACCGCACCACTACAAGCCTTTGAAGAAGGTGAATGCGGCGGGTCCCTCCGTGTTAGGGCAACTGCCGAGCGTCCCTCCTCTGTCGCCCAAAGCATTTCGAGCCGTCGTCGAGCGGGGTGAGACGCAGCTGGTAGACACGCGGCAGATGCTCGGCTTTGGCGGCGGTCATATCGAGGGAGCCATCAATATCGGCCCGCGGCCGGAGTTATCGGTCTGGGCGGGCCAGATGCTCGATTTCGATCGCCCGATCCTGCTGGTCGTCGAGAACGAGCCCGACTTGGACCGCATCGTACGGCTGTTTTGGCGAACCGGGTTCACGCGGTTTGCCGGTTACCTGGTCGGCGGGATGAAGGCCTGGAGCAACGCGGGCTTTCCGCTTCAACATGTGCCGCAGATCACGGTGCATGAACTGAAAGGCCATTTGAACGACGTGCAGATCCTGGATGTTCGCGCCCCGGAAGAATGGCAACGGGGACACATCCCGCATGCTCACCATACCTTTATCGCCGAGATGCGAGACGGCTTGAACGGTGCCGGCGAATTGGATAAAAACAAGCCGATCGTAACCTATTGTGACAGCGGGTACCGCGCGAATATCGCGGCCAGTATCCTGCAGCGGCATGGTTTCCGTGACGTCCGTAATGTGCCGGGAAGCTGGCAGGCGTGGAGGAAAGCGGGGTACGAGATTGCGACCGACGTCGGCTAGCACCAAGCGGAGTTTTCGGCGACGATGCTGCGTGGGGAAGCGCGATCGGGGCAGACACGGCCAATAAGTATGCCGTGCCACACGCAGAGAGGCGGCATCATGCAGAAGGATCACATTTGATGGCGAATGCTGCCGCGGACGGCTCGCATTCCACGCGCGTCGCACCCGAGGGGACCAGCGAGCGGATCGATTTGCCGATCCGCGGGATGAACTGCGCCGCATGCGCTCGCCGCATCGAGCAGGGTTTATCGGGAACGGCCGGGGTGCGCCAGGCGAGCGTCAATTTTGCGACGAGCCGCGCGACGATTGAGTATGATCCTCGAGCCACGGGCCTGCCCCAACTGATTGATCGCGTGCAAAAGATTGGGTACGTAGCCGAGACTCCTTCCGCACCGGCCGACGGTCAGACGGAGGATACGGAGCAGGCAGCTCGAGCCGCTGAATACGGCGATCTGCGGCGCAAGTTCTGGCTGGCGGCCTTTCTCTCGTTGCCCGTGCTGGTGATCGCCATGTCGCACGGCACGATTGCGTGGTTGAACTTCGCCGGTGTCAACTGGCTTCAGTTCGTGCTGGCCACGCCCGTGGTGGTGTATTGCGGAGCCCAGTTCTACCGCGGTGCCTGGGCCGCTTTTCGCCACCGGGCGGCGGACATGAACACCCTGATCGCCGTCGGCACGGGAGCGGCTTACTTGTATTCGGTCGCGGCGACGATCGCGCCGGGCTTTTTCGCCCACGCCGCGATGGGCCGGGAAAGCCACACCGGTGCGGCCCTGGCGCCCGTCTACTTCGAAGCGGCTGCGGTCATCATCGCACTGATCCTGTTGGGGCGGATGTTGGAGTCTCGCGCCAAGGGCCGCACGGGCGAAGCGATCCGCCGCCTGATGGGTCTGCAGGCCAAGACGGCTCGCGTGGTTCGGGACGGCGGCGAGCATGACCTTCCGATCGAAGACGTCGTCCCGGGCGACCTGGTCGTTCTCCGGCCCGGCGAGAAGATCCCGGTCGACGGCCGTATCGAGGAAGGAACGTCGACGGTTGACGAGTCGATGCTGACGGGCGAGAGCCTGCCTGTGACGAAACAGCCGGGCGACGAGGTCTTTGCGGCGACGCTCAACCGGACCGGGTCGTTTCGCTTTCGGGCCACCAAGGTCGGCCGCGATACGGCCCTGCAGCAGATCATCCGCTTGGTCCAGGAGGCCCAGGGATCGAAGGCCCCGATCGCGCGCTTGGCTGACGTGATCAGCGGCATTTTCACGCCCACGGTGCTGTGCATCGCCATCGCGACTTTCGTAGTTTGGTTCGTCGCTGCTCCGACCGAGGTGAGGTTCACCGCGGCCTTGGTAAATTTTGTGGCCGTCCTGATCATCGCCTGCCCGTGCGCGCTGGGCTTGGCGACCCCCACTGCGATCATGGTCGGAACCGGGCGCGGCGCCGAACACGGCGTGCTGATCAAAGGCGGCGAGGCGCTGGAGACGGCCCACCGTCTGCAGGCCCTGGTGCTCGACAAAACGGGGACCATCACTCGCGGCGCGCCCGTTGTTACCGACCTGGTGCCGGGACAAGGAATCAATGAGCGCGACCTGCTCCGCTGGGCCGCTTCGGCCGAGCGCGGCAGCGAGCATCCGTTGGGCGAGGCGATCGTGCGCGCGGCCCAGGAGCGCGGGTTGGAACTGGCACAAGCAGCGAACTTCAAGGCCGCGGCGGGGCATGGAATCGAAGGAACTGTGGACGGAATTCCCGTTCTGCTAGGCAATCCCAAGTGGATGCGGGACCGCCAAGTTCCCTTGGACGAGCGGATGCAAAGCCGGGCCGCGGAGTTGGCGGCGGCGGGCAAGACGCCGATGTTCGTGGCCGCCGGCGGCCGCTTGGCCGGCCTGATCGCGGTGGCCGATCCAATCAAGCCCGAATCGCGGGAGGCCGTCCAGATGCTCCACGAGATGGGACTGGAAGTCGTGATGGTCACCGGCGATAACCGCCATACGGCGGAAGCCGTCGCCCGGCAGGTCGGCATCGATCGCGTCTTCGCCGAAGTCTTGCCGGAAGGCAAGGTCGAGCAGATCCAACGCTTGCAGCAGGAGAAGAAGATTGTCGGCATGGTGGGCGACGGAATCAACGATGCTCCCGCGTTGGCCCAGGCCGACGTTGGGATCGCCATCGGCACGGGCACAGACGTCGCGATGGAAGCCTCGGATATAACACTGATCCGCGGCGATTTGCGCGGAGTCGTCACGGCGATCGCCCTGTCGCGGGCCACCATCCGCACCATTCGCCAGAACCTGTTTTGGGCTTTTATCTACAACGTGATCGGGATTCCCATCGCGGCGGGAGTGTTCTATCCCCTGTTCGGCTGGCTCCTGTCACCGGTCCTCGCCAGTGCCGCCATGAGTTTCTCGAGCGTGTCCGTGGTTGCCAACAGCCTGCGTCTGCGGCGGTTTCGGCCGGTCGCGAACGGAGGAGCGTGAGCTATGATAATCCTCGTGTCAGCCGTGTTTCCTCTGGACGCGGTCGAGGTCGGAGTCGTCATCGGCGGCTTGGTGTTGACCGGCTTGGTGCTTTGGTACTTCTTCGGTTCCCAAAAACGCGTGGCTGCTTCGGCGGATGGGGACGGAGACTGAGTTTCGGCGGTTCATCGCTCCCGTGACACTCCCTTTCCCGATCGTATTCCGGTATCTTAAGAGCGTTCGCAAGCAAACCCTCACACACATTCGCAGCAAGGAGCCAGCCATGCAACAGCCGCGTTACCCCGACAAGAACCGGCGGACGTTCCTGAAAAGCGCAGGGGCGGCGGCGATGGCTCCTTGGGTGATTCCCTCGTCGGTGCTCGGCGCCGACGGGGCAACGCCGCCGAGCGACCGCATTGCCCTGGGGCTGATCGGCGTGGGCATGGTCGGCCAGGGGCATCTGCGCGGATTCCTGCACGCCCACGACGCCCAGGTGGTCGCCGTCTGTGATGTCGATCGCTGGCGGCGGGAAAACGCCCAGGCGACGACGGACCAGGCCTATGCCGACCGGCGGACCAGCGGCACCTACCGGGGCTGTGCCGCGTACAACGATCTGCGCGACTTGCTGGCTCGCGACGACATCGACGCGGTATTCATCGCGACGGGTGACCGCTGGCACGCCGTGGCCACCGTGCTGGCCGCCCAGGCGGGAAAGGACATTTACGTCGAAAAGCCGATCTCGCTGACGATCGCCGAGGCCCGGGCGATGGTAACTGCCGTGCGCCGATATGACCGCGTCTGCCAAGTCGGCCTGCAACAGCGCTCGGCGCGCGAGTTCCGCTTGGCCTGCCAGCTGGTCCGCGACGGGGCACTCGGCAAAATCCAGGCGGTGTACGTCAACGGGCCGGGCACAAACGGGGAGGTCAACTTGCCGGCCGAGCCGGTTCCCGACAGCCTCGACTGGGACCTCTGGCTCGGGCCGGCCCCGTGGCGGCCGTTCAACCACCGTTTCATCCACCTGGGGCCGCCGCGGAACGTCGTGCCTTGGGACTTTTGCCGCGACTTCGGCGGAGGAAACCTGACCAGTGGCACGGTGCATGCCTTCGACGTCGTCCAATGGGGATTGGGCATGGATCGTGCCGGACCGGTCGAAGTGATTCCGCCCGCCGCCGGGATCCATCCCGACCTGACCTTTAAGTATCCCGCCGGCATACCCGTACACGTCGTGCCGGGCCGACTCGACGCCAAGAAACACGCGATTCCCCAGGGTTGGGACGTGAGCACGCCGCTGCAGATCTTCGGCGCGCTGTTCGTCGGCGAGCGGGGTTGGATCCACGTGGGCCGCGAAGGTTATCTGCAGTCGTTCCCCGCCGAAATCATCAAGGACTATCCGAGCGAGTACGAGCGGCTGATCGCAGGGGAAAGCCACCACCGCAACTGGTTCCAGGCGATCCGCACCCGCACCCGTCCCGCGTGTGACGTCGCGGTCGGTTGCCAGTCGACGATCGTATCCCATTTGGGCTGCATCGCCTGCTGGACGGGCCGAGCCTTGAAGTGGGATCCGGCCAGCGACCAGTTCCTGGACGACGACGAAGCCAACCGCTTGCGGTCGCGGGCGATGCGCGAGCCGTGGCGTTTGTAGCGCAAGACATCTCGCGGGTTGCCCGAATCAACCGCACGCAGGCGGATTCCTTCGCACGATTGCAGTGCGGGCCGCCACGCGGTGGCCGGTTCGTTCCAACAACGTCACTCGCCTTCGCGATACCGGCGGAAATAGTCCCGCGTATGCTCGCGTTCCTTCTTCGGCAGGCGGAGATCGATCAGCGGATCCGCCTCTTGGCTGAAGCTGCTCTGCAGCTGGTCTTTCGCTTCTTGAAGCGTTTGACCGGGTTGGTTGGGGCCGCCTGCCGAGCCCGTGCGGACGGCTTCGCCGGGTTGGACCTCGCCCTTGACGCGCGACTCGTAGAACGCGGTGTCCGTCTTCGCCTCGGGCCGGTCGCCCTGGCCTTGGCCTTCGCCCAATCCGAAGCCCGGCTGATCGCCTTGGCCGCCGCCGTTTCCGAATTGTCCCAAGCAGGCTCCGCAGCCTTGTCCGTCGCATTCCTGGCAGCCCATCGCCCGTTTGGCCATGGCGATCTGGTCGAGCATCTGTTGGAGCGTTTCGAGTTGATCCGCTTGCGTCTGCAGCTCTTGCAGGTTCTGGGCCATTTGGTCCAGCTGAGCGGCAGCCGCTTCGCCGTCGCCGTTCTCCAGGCACTCGCGGCACTGGCCCAACTGCTGGGCCATCTTCTGCAAGGCTTCCATCGACTCGTTCATGCGATTCAGCTGGTCCAATTGCCGCTGGAGCTTGCCTGCCTCTTCCAAGTCGCCGGCGGCCTGACGCCGCTGGATCTCCTGCTCCAGATCGCGTTTGGCCTGCTCGTGGCTGTCTTTCAACTCCTGCAGCCGATTCTGTATCTGTTCCAGCTGCCGAGCCAACTGCTGTTTGTCCTCGTCGGCCAGTTGCCCGTCCTGGAGTTTCTGCTGCAGGTTCTTGAGTTCGTCGAGGGCCTTTTGAAAGTTGCCTGCTTTCATGGCTTCCGCGATTTTGTCGGCGGGACCGGCGCCGAAGTCCTTGAGCCGATTGAGCTGGTCGCGCATCTTGTCCATGCCGCCCAGCTGGTCGCGGCGATCCTGTAACGACTTGGCCAAGTCGTTCATCTTGACCAACGCTTTCTTGTGGTCCACGTCCGTTTTGTTGAGCAGTTCGTCCAGGCCTTTGCGCAGCTCCTTGAACAATACGTCCGCGTCCTCCAGGCCCTGTTCCTCGGCCTTTCGTTTGACGCGGTCCAGCTGTTCCTGCAGTTTCTTCGCACTGCGCTTCACTTGGTCGGCCTGCTGCGTGTTCGAGTTGGCGGCCACCGCTTGCCGGTCGGGCACGGCATTCGGGACCAGGCCGATCAGAACGCCGATCAGCGCCGCTGGCAGCAAAGGCAGCAAGATCCGCCGTCGCGGGCTGACTGCGAAACGGTTTCGAACATCGACTCGCTCGATACGATAGATCGCGTCCTGAACCAATGCCCGCCCGATCTCCGAATCCAGCTCGTCAGGAGCCAGCGACAAGGCGCTGGAAATGCGTTCCTTCAGCTGGCAGCGCCGGTCGATCTCGATTGCCGCCTCGATCCAGGATCGCCGTACGAGCCAGGTCCACACGGTTGCGATCAGCACTCCGGCCGCGAGCCCACCCGCAGCCCAGGACCAGTTCCAAACCGCCGGATCGATTGGCGGGACCCAGATCTTCGGCACCGCAAGGCTCACAGCCGCGACCAACAGCGTCGCAAACAGGGACCAGGCGATGATGCCGAGGAATTGCTGGGCGATCAGTCGGCGGCGCGCCACGGCGACGTGCTGCTTGATTTTGTCCACGACAGAAGCCCCTCCGGATTGGAACGACGCGGCGACAAGTCGAATTCGCTAACAAAGATATCATAGCAGGGTTCGGCGCGTTTGACTGCATGATGTTTCCCTGTCCGTGGATCTTGAAAATGCCGTCGGCTCATTAGACGCATGACAGGCATTCAACCTACCGATTCCGACGTAAGTCCGGACCAGCCGGGAAAGACTCGCACGTGGTGGCGGGAGCGTCAGCCGTTCGTAGGACTTAGGCAGGCCGCAGGAGGGAAAATACCCACGTAAATGGATTGCACGGATGGCACAGCCGGGGCACGGATGAGGGAAGCGAAGAATACCCCTGGGCTCCGGGGGCAGAACAATCCACGTTCCTGTCTTCGCTCTCGGCCAGTCGCCCGTCGTCCGTGCCCCGGCTTTGCCATCCGTGCTACTTTTTGCTTCGGGGGGCCTGGCGCGCGAGTTCTCTCCCGAGTTTCCTCGGGCCGGAGCCGTGGTGGTCTTTTGCCTCTGCGGCTGGACATCCTGCTGATCCGCCGCGAAGCGGGGCAGCTTTCGGCGGCGCGCCGTCAGGACGTGGACATCCTGCTGCCGTTGCTGAACCGTTTCACGCTGGTCCAGTTCAAAGGACCGACGGATGCCCTGCAAGCGTCTGGATTTCCGCCCCCGGCCACCACGCTGCTCGCCAGCGTGGGGCCATGTTCCCGACCAGACCTCGTCCCGTCCCGCGAACTCTTCGGCCACCATGCTGCTCGCCAGCGTGGAGCCATGTTCAAGACCAGAACGCCTCGTGCGAACGATCACTCCTCCTCGTCACCACGCGTTCGTGGTGTACTCGCCCACCGTCCCCACGAAACCGCCGAATTGGTAAATCGGCCGCATGCCCTGCACGAACGCCAGATTGTTTAAGAATCCCAAGCCCACTTCGTCCGGCGCGACCTCGATGGGGCAACCCAGCACCAGGTGCAAGTGATCGGCCAGGATACCCGCACGGGACAAGCGGTATCCCTTCCCCTCGCAGACCCTGACGATCATATCGTGGACCCGCTGCAGGACTTCCTCCCGGACTTCCATCCAGCGTTCCCGATGGACCAACACGACGTGCAGGTTGTACCAGTAAATGCCGTGCGACGTCTTCTGCGGCTGCGACAAGTCCACGTCCGGTCGTTCGATCTGATACTGCGCGAAGCGAGCCTGAATCCGGGGATCGGCCATTCGATGATGGCCCAGTTGGTCCGCCACGTACGCCTCGATGCACTGGCGCGTGACGTGGCCGACGCTGCGAATCGCGTAGTTCCCTTGAAACGCTTTGGGCCGACGCTGTCGAACCAGGTACTGCAAGCGTCCCTTGACCCGTTGCACCACCAGCAACGGCGAAACGTGCGGTTGGGTACTGATCGCGAATTGGCTGACGGCAGGCTCCCGGAAATGGTGCTTGAGCGGGCGAATCCCATCCGGCTCCGTGGCTGCGGCCAGCTCTTGAAACCAACCGTCGTCCGGTTCCGCTTGACGCCAGAAGACCGTCAAGCCCCACTGCAACGGGCAGGAAAATCGGCAGTTGTCGCGAGTGTAGAGCGGCTGGGGGTTGGACATGGGCTTGGGT
>Ga0351972_10033_pt1 | contig 72306 bp, 62 predicted proteins | sample TotcelHFGM3001N9_FD_206747 | JGI IMG/M metagenome (GOLD analysis project Ga0351972, IMG submission 206747) | Enriched cells from coal bed in the Powder River Basin, Montana, United States - Total cells FGM rep2 HSBNCT.FGM.300.1.N9 ...
TGGATCTGCCTCTTTCCCCTCTTTCCCCATCTTTACCTACCGGAGTCTGAAGTGATCCCCTCATCTCTCTTTGCCTTCAAACGGAAGCCTGATCGGCGGGGCTTGAAAAAGCTTCAGGAACCGTGCAAACGCCACCGCGTTGCCTTTCGGATAATCAAAGCCGGCCAGCGTCGTGACGGGACTTCTCAATTTCCCGACCATCTCCTTCCATTTTAAGGAGTTGGCTTGCACGCGCATGTCGAGATCGTCTGAAAGTTTGGGGATGATTTCCGCGACGCCGCGGCGTACATGAATCGTGAATGCCTCGCCGGTATCGGTGAATTGGATGCCGACCCGCTGATCGATATCGGCGCTTGCCTTCGGATCGAGGTTGACCGCCATCTGATTGAAGAAAAATGGCAGGGAGAAGCCATGAATCGTTTGCAGGTTCGGTTTTAACGGGGCCTTGGCAACGAATTGATCGCGTATCTCCAGCGCCTCCGTTAAATAGTAGTGGCGGGCATTGGCATTGCTTTCGCGCTCTCCGAGCAGGGTCAGCGCCCTGATCCGGATGGCGCGCGCCTCACTGTTTTCGGGATTCAGGCGAATGGCGTAGCCGGAGAGTTCCAGGGCCGCCTGGGGGTTTCCCTTTTCGACGTATCGCTTCGCATGTTCAAGAAGTTTAGACTCGCCTCCGGAAATCTCGGCGATCATTCGCGCCTTCTCTTTCACCGGCAGTGGTTGAAGATCCGCCGAATCGCCGCTGAACCAGCCCATGGTTCCGCTCATCATCGAGCGGGCCGACCAGGAAACTTTTCCATAGAATTCCTGCAGGTAGGGCGACTGGGCCAGATGGACGGGCAATATCACATTTTCTGCGAGTTCATCGGGCGTCATCCCCTGATTGATACCCCGGAGCGACTGGTCGTGGACGTACTGGATGGCGTCCCGGTAATCGGTCGCGATCCGGTAAATTGCCGTGGCGCCGGCGATCGGCTTTCCGTGGGACGGGACGAGATGTTCGGGCCGCAATGTGCGGATGATGTCCACCGAACGGTACCAGTTTTTCAGGCTGCGGAACCAGGATCCCCGGATCGTATAGAGATTCGGAAAGGAGTTGTAGAGGTTGTCGCCGCAGAGGAGGATCTTTCGGTCCGGGAGCCACACGTAGGTCTGGTCGTCCGTCTCGCCCGGGGCGTGGATCAGTTCGAAGGGGATGCCCGCCACGGTCGCCTTCATTCGGTCACGAAAGGTCTTGGTGGGCTTGAGGTAGCCCAGCGTGGAGTCGGGGCCGAGGCCCAAAAACGGCCCGATTCCAACGTTGATCATCGACTTTTTATCCAGGAAGCTTCCGTACATTCGCATGCTCCTGGAGCCGTTCATCGGCCCCGTTTCGCCGACGGCGCGGGATACGCAGTCGTCCAGGCTTTCATGGGCGTATATCTCCGGCGCCTCTTTTCCGGCAAAGGCCGCTGCGCCGAAGATATGGTCGGGGTGAAAATGGGTGTAGATGATCGCTACGAGCGGCAGCGGGGTCAATTTCCGTAGATCGTTCCAAACCTCGTTTCCCTCCTCAATGGTGGTCATCGTATCGACGATGATCACGCCGTCTTTCCCGACCAGCATGATCGCATTGGCGATCCCGTATCCGACGGCGGAGTAGACGCCGTCGGCGACCCGATGAATCTTCTTTTCAAATTCCTGCGAATGATCCGCCAGCTTCCGGCTTTCGGCAACCCTCGGCAGCCCCTTTTCCGCCTGTTGGCAGGAACCGAGGAGGAACGCGAACGCAATCGTCGTGAAAAGAATGCCGCACGGGATAGACCTTTTGCTCACCATGACTCACCTCCGGGGATGGTTCACATATCGATCCTTTTGTCGTATTTGAACCATTCAACGCTGATTTGCAATCGAAATATTTTAAAAAATGGGCGGGCCAGCGAACGGTTTGACTTTACCCTTCGGTTCCGTTATAAGCCGTCTAAATTGCCTTTCACCCACGATGGCAGTCATCATGAAGACCAAATAAAGGGGCATGACCATGGCAGAGAGATTGAAGTTTGATGTGGCGCCGGACTGGGAGCAGCTTCCGGCGGGGTATCTGCATCGGGATGTCGACGGGGTTGCCGTTGACTCGCAGGGCCGTGTTTATCTGATGACCCGCGGCGATGCGCGGCTCATCGTCTACAACCGGGACGGCTCTTTTCTACGTTCCTGGGGAGAGGGACTCTTCACCCCGCGCACCCACGGTGTCGCGATCGGCCCCGATGATATGGTCTACACGGTGGATGACGGGGATCATACCGTCCGGAAATTCACGCCTGAAGGGGAGCCATTGATGGTCCTTGGAACGCCCGGCGTCCCTTCGGACACCGGATATGATATTCAAGCCGGGCAGAAGGGCGTCACCGCTGGGCTGAAGAGCATCCGCCGCGGCGGGCCGCCGTTCAACCGCCCGACATGCGCGGCCGTCGCACCGAACGGCGACATCTACGTCTGCGACGGCTACGGGAACGCCCGCATCCACCGTTTCAAGGCCGACGGAACGCTGATCCGTTCCTGGGGAGAGCCGGGGATCGGCCCGGGGCAGTTCAATCTCCCCCACGGTGTCTGCATCGCCCCGGATGGTAGGCTCTTCGTGGCCGACCGGGAGAACGACCGCCTCCAGATCTTCTCACCGGAGGGTGAATTTCTCGATCAGTGGACCCATATCCAGCGGCCGACGGGCGTCTGCATGGACCGGGAGGGGCGGATCTACGTCTCCAGCCTCTGGTGGCGGGTGGGGCAGACCTCTTTCGTCCACGGACTCATCCGCCACGACCTGCCCGGGCACATCACCATTCTTTCCCCGGAGGGCGGGATCCTGCTTCGCTGGATTGACGCCGACCGGACGGCGCCGGGGAACTTCATCGCTCCGCACGCGATCGCGGTGGACGCGCACGGCGATATCTACGTGGGGGAGGTGACACATACCTTCGGCGTGACCCCGGGCCTCGTACCCCCGGACGCCCACACCTTTCAGAAATTTGAACGTAAATCCGCATAGCCGGTCCGCGGGTGATTGGAGGTTTGATCGTGCCTGAAATGACGGGAGCCCGTTTTTTTGCGGAGGCGATGCGGGGATACGGTGTGACCCACGTGTTTTTTGTGCCTGCGATCCTGCCGGACGCCATCGCCGCGATGGAGGAGATGGGGGTGACCCGGATCGTCACCCATGGCGAGACAGCCGCCGGCTATATGGCCGACGGCTACGCCAGGGCCTCGGGCAGACCAGGCGTCTGCCTGGCCCAGGCCGTCGGTTCGGCCAACCTGGCCGCGGGCATCCGAGACGCCTACCTTGCTTCCTCGCCGGTGATCGCCATCAGCGGAGGCCCCCACCCCGACTCCAGATACAGACACCTCTATCAGGTGGTCGAGGATTTTCCGATGTTTGGGCCGATCACCAAGTTCAACGCCCGCGTCGATCACCCACGCCGCCTGCCCGATCTTCTTCGCCAGGCATTCCGGATGGCCACCTCCGGAGCGCCCGGACCGATTCACCTGGAGGTTCCGGGGAGGCATGGCGAGGCCGTGGTTCAGGCGGAGATGGAGTTCGATCTGCTCTTCGAAGAAAGGTTCAGCCGCTACCCGGCCTATCGCCCCGAGGCGGAACCAGATGCGATCGCAAGCGCCGCCAGGCTTCTGGTAGAGACGCAAAAACCGATCATCGTGGCCGGGGGAGGGGTGGCGGCTTCCCGGGCCTGGCCGGCGGTGGTTGAACTTGCCGAAAAGCTCTCCGTGCCCGTGGCCACCTCGCTCAGCGGGAAAGGGAGCATCCCCGACCATCACCCACTCTCGGTCGGGGTGATCGGCGCCTACTCCCGCGGGTGTGCCAACAGGGCCGTGGCCGATGCGGATCTCGTCTTTTTCATCGGCTCCCGCGCCGGCGGACATACGACCGCCAACTGGAGGATCCCCCGCCCCGGCACAACCGTGGTGCAACTGGATATCGATCCGGCGGAGATCGGGCGGAACTATCCAGCGAAGGTGGGGTTGTGCGGAGACGCCGGGGCGACCCTCCGCAGGCTGATCGACGCCGTCGAAACGAAGGCGGGTGAGAAGGGGTGGCTGTCGCACATCCGGCGGATGGTAGACGGGTGGCGTTCCGAAGCGCTGCCCCTGCTGAATTCGGATGCGACCCCCATCCGGCCGGAGCGACTCTGCCGGGAGATCGGTGAGATCCTGCCGCCCGAGGGCGTGATCGTCACCGACACGGGGCACGCGGCGATCTGGAGTGCGACGATGATCGACTTCAGCAGGCCCGGCCAGCGGTACCTCCGCTGCGCGGGCACGCTGGGATGGGCTTTGCCTGCCTCTATCGGGGTCAAATGCGCGCTGCCCGACAAGCCGGTGATCTGCTTTACGGGTGACGGCGGGCTCTACTTCCACATCTCGGAACTGGAGACGGCAGCCCGGATGGGCGTCAATGTGGTGGTGGTGGTCAACAACAACCGTTCGCTCCAGCAGGTGAAGAGCATCGTCGACGCATCCTTTGGAGGAAACCCCGAAGCGAAGGGGCGGGATCTCTGGATGTTTCGGGAGACGAACTTCGCAAAGATCGCGGAGAACATGGGGTGCCTGGGGCTGCGGGTCGAACGGCCGGACGATATCCGGAATGCGCTGGAACAGGCCCTGGAGGCCGAACGGCCGGTTCTGGTCGACGTGGTGACCGATATCGAGGCGCTGCCCCAGCCGCCGTGGAGCTGAAATCATGTCAGGCACAACGAAATCGGTGGTCGTCGTAAGACCCCAACAGATGGAGATCCGGGAGTTTCCGCTCCCCGAGATCGGGTCAAGGGATCTGCTCCTCAGGGTTGAGATGGTGGGGATCTGCGGCTCGGAACCCAAGAAGTACATGGGGACATCGGTCTGGAACCCCCCCTATCCCGTGATCCTCGGCCATGAGATGGTCGGGTTCGTCCAGGAGATCGGAGAAGAGGCCGCCCGGCGTTACCGGGTGGCGGTTGGAGACCGGATTGTCGTAGAGCCCTACCTCTCCTGCGGATGGTGTGAATTCTGTTCGACGGGCCATTATCAGCTTTGTGTGAACCGGCGCGTCTACGGCACGAGCGATTCCTGCGCGAAGCCGCCCCATCTCTTCGGCGGATACGGCCGCCACCTCTTTGTCTCCTGGGGCTCCAAAGTCCACAAGATCGGACGGGACGTGGCGCCGGAAGCGGCCCACCTGGCAAGCGTCATTGCAAACGGCATCCGCTGGGTCCGAACCAAAGGGCAGGTGCAGTTTCTGGAGAGCGTCGTCATCCTCGGCCCCGGTGCCAAGGGACTGGCGAGCGTCATCAGTGCGGTGGAATCCGGCGCCGATCCGATCGTGATGGTTGGACTTGCCAGGGACCGCAATCGGTTGGCCCTTGCTGCCGAGTTCGGCGCCCACCATACGCTGGTTGCCGACGAGGTAGATGTGGTGGAGGCGGTTCGAGAGATCACCGCAGGTTCGATGGCCTCCGCCGTCATCGAATGCACCGGCACGGCGCACGGTATGAACCTGGCCCTGGAACTGGCCAGACCCCTCGGCAGGGTATCTCTGCCGGGGCTTCCCCACGCCGGTCAGCAACTCCCGCTGCTGATGGAGAAGGTGGTTCTGAAGGAGTTGACCCTGAAAGGCGCCCTGGGGCAGGTGGCCGAAGTCGCGGACGCGGTGAGGCTCATCAACTCCTGCCGATACCCGATCGAAAAGATCGCGACCCATGTCTTCCCGCTGGAAGAGGCCGAAAAGGGGATGAAGCTGTTCATGAGCGGCGACCCGGACTGCATCCGGGTCGCCCTGAGGCCGTAAACCCGCCGCTTCAATTCTGGGAAGAAGAGGTCGAACAGGAGATGGTTTGTTCCTTCATGATCGAAGATGAACCGCAATGCGCTGCAGAGAGGTTCAATGATGAAGATTTTAGGATCAAGGGATTATGATGAGATGGTTCGGGACAAGATGGGTATTGATTTTGACGTTGCTCTTCGGATCAACGCTGTTTTTTCTTATTCCCGCCTCCGCTCTGTTCGCGGCGGTCGATCCGGACAAAGGTGCAGCCCGCACCGGGTGGAATGAGGGGGTAGATTATCTGGCGGCCATGCTCGCGAGCGGGGGGACCTCCTTTGATATCCAGAAGGTGTCCGGCCTGCTCGATTTCGTGGTTTCGGCAAAAGGCGGTGATGCCAACCTTGATCCGGGCAAGCGTGAAAATGCGACCGGGGCCTATTTTTTTTCCGACATCAAGGCGCCCTTGTCCAAGGTTGTCAAATACGCATACAATCCCAAGATTCCGGCCTACGTCACCCTCCCCTCGGTTGTCCGTTTCGGCGGCTGGCAGGTCAAGCCGACCGGACCGTTTGACAATTTATGGGAAAGGGTCGGGGATGTGAAAGACCCGCTGATCATCCGGGGCGTCGAGTATGAGGAGATCACCCCGGACCAGACCACGGGCGCGTACTATCGCTATGACATGGACCGGTTCATGGTCCTGTTGAACCATCGGGGAAAAGATTTTTTCCTCTCCGTGACCCGCCAGAAAAAGCCCTCCACGGTAGGCCGAAAAGGCGTGATCATCGGTCCGGATACGGACTGGAATTATTTTTATTCCGGGCAAAAGGGGCTGAGCAAAGCCGGCCTCGGCTGGGTGAGTTCCTATATGTACGACGCCTTTTCGGTCACGATTCTCTTCGAGCCCGGCACATCAAAAGCCCAGACCCGCTACGTGACTTTTAAATGGCTCAGAGCCGGCTGGGGCGGGATGAACATGGTCAAACGGGAAAATATCGTCGAGGGCTGCAAACGCTTTGCCCTCGGTTTCAAAAGGATCCTGGAATCCACGCAACTGCCCGAGGCTGAACGGTTGATCGACATGTACGCCGGGATTATCAGCCTGTCGGATCAGGAATTGATCATGAGACTTCAACCGATCGGGAAGGCATTGAAAAAACTTTACCGTACAGACCCCGCTCTCTCGCATGGTAATTTTCAGGAGATGATCGAGAGTGGGCGATACCTGGGCGGGATGAGCCGGGAAGAGCGGGAGAATTTGTTGATGTCCGAATATGTAAAGCTTGCAATCGGCAAGACGTCCTTTCTTGATAGATTGCCCTGAACAGCGACAATTAGGGAGGCAGCAATGGCGAGTAAGGTGACCGTTGATCCCGGAAAACTGACCCGGTTCTCCTCGGAGATCCTGCAAAAGACGGGTGTATCCGAGGAAGACGCCGAGAGAACCGCCCGCATGCTGGTGGCGGCCGACCTGAGAGGCATCGATACCCACGGCGTGTCCCACCTGGGACCGCTCTATGTCAAGCGCATCAGGGAAGGGCTCATCAATCCCAAGCCGCAAATCCGGATGGTCAGCCATGCCCAGGCAACAGCCGTTGTGGACGGCGACCGTGGCCTGGGTTTTGTCGTCGGCCACTACGCCATGACGGAAGCCCTGCGGCGTGCCGGGGAGACCGGCGCCGGTTTTGTTTCGGTGCGCAACAGCACCCACTGCGGCGCCGCTTCAACCTATGCCATGATGGCCCTTCCCGAGAAGATGATCGGGATCGCCATGACGACAGGCGGCCGGGGAATGGTCGTTCCCGGGGGCGTTGGCCGGGGGGCCGGCATCAACGTCATCAGTGTGGCTGTTCCCACGCAGGGCGAGGCCCCCTTTGTTCTTGACATGGCGACCACTGTCGTCGCCGGTTCGAGATTTGAGATTGCGCTGAGAAGCGGTCAGGCGACGATACCCGAAGGCTGGGCGGTGGACAAGGCAGGCGCCCCCGTGACCGACCCGAAAAAATATGCCGCAGAGGGCGCGCTGCTTCCGCTGGGAGGCTTGCCGCAGACCGGCGCGTTCAAGGGGTTCGGCCTCTCCGTCATGGTGGATATCCTCTGCAGTATTCTGGGCGGTTCGGTTTCCATCTCCGAGCTGCTCACCCAGCCCGACACGGTGCTCCGCGCCAACCATTTTTTCGGCGCCCTGAAGATTGACGGCTTCATGCAGGCGGATGATTTTGCCGGGGCGATGGCGGCCATGGTGAAGGTATACCATGACCTGCCCAAAGCGCCGGGTGTGGAGAGGATATACCTCGCCGGCGAGGTGGAACACGAGATTGAAAAGCAGCGGCGTCAAGGAATCCCTCTTGACCCCCAGGTCATTGCCTCTCTTCGCGAACTCGCCGCAGAACTGGGCGTCGAATGCGACCTGCAGGGGTGATTGTAAAGGCACCCATAAGTCCCCTTATCGATGAAATTTGTCGTTGGCGGCGGCACAGGAGGATTCAGTTGAATAAAAACAGAGCCATCGTGGCGCGGGTTGAAAGGGCAGCCATTGCCGCACCCCTGTCGGACGAAACCGAGGTGATCCGGGCGGCGGGGATCAACCTTTTGGACATCGACGCCGCAAGCGAGGATGAGATCATCGCGAAGGCCAGGGAGGCCGCTGTTCTCTTTACCGTACGCGCGGCCTTCACACGCCGCGTTTTTGAGAACCTGCCCAAACTGCAAGCGGTGATCCGTTGCGGGATCGGTTATGACAACATCGATGTCGATGCCGCTACCGACAACCGGGTCCTGGTCGTCAACATTCCCGACTTCTGCTTCGAGGAGGTCTCCAACCATGCGCTCCTCCTGCTCCTGGCCTGCGCCAAAAAACTGGTGCGGATGAACCATCTTCTCAAGAGCGACGGCTGGGGGGCGAGCCGTAAGATCATGGACCCCATGGGTTCCGTCTGGGGGCAGACCCTCGGCATCGTCGGCTGCGGCAACATCGGCCGCATGACCGCCCGGAAAGCGCGCTGCTTCGGCCTGAATGTGATCGGCCATGACCCTTACGTCGACCGGAATCTGGCCGGCGAATCGGGCATTGCGCTGAAGAGCCTGCCCGAGGTGATGGGTGAATCCGATTATGTCTCGCTTCATCCCTGCCTCAACCGGGAAACCTTCCATCTGATCGGCGAAAAGGAATTCCGGATGATGAAGCCGAACGCCTATCTGATCAATACCTCCCGCGGTTCCGTTGTCGATGAGTCCGCCCTTATCCGCGCGCTGCATCAGAAAAGGATCGCCGGCGCCGCACTCGATGTCTTTGAGAAAGATCCGATTGATCCGGACAACCCGTTGCTGAAAATGGAGGAGGTGATCCTGACGCCGCACTCGGCCTTTTACTGTGACGCCTCCTTCAAGCGGCTCAGAATCAGCGTGGCGCAGGAGGCCGTTCGGGTCGCCCGGGGCCGGTGGCCCAGGAACGTGGTCAATCAAGGTGTCAAGCCAAAGGTCGACCTGGTCAAAGAGGGGTAGTTCGAGAGGAGGAACGACCATCTGCCGATGCCCACGACGCTGGATCGTCTCGCTGAAAACGGCGAACCACCCGGTTGTCTTATTGAAAAATACGTGAAGGGGTTGTGTTTGAAGGCAACGCCCGGTAAAATCTCCTTGACATACCCTGGCCGCCTTCGTATCCTTCGCGGGCAAAGAAGCCGGTCATGGTCATTGCGGCAGGTTCTGATCATCCAACATCAATGAGGAGGAGCATCCATGCTAAAAAGAACCATATGTGCACTCGTCGTGTTTCTGGCAGTTTCCCTTTCAATCAATCTCTTTGTGCAGGGTGTATCGGCCCAGGCAGAATATCCCAAAAAGCCGATTAACACGCTGATCGGGTTTGCCCCCGGAGGGGGGAGCGACGTCATGTTCTCCATGGTGCGGCCGCACCTCGAAAAAGCGATGAAGACCACGTTCATCCCGGTATACAAACCCGGATCCGGCAGCGACATCGCCCTGACGGAGCTGGCCATGTCGAAACCCGACGGCTACACGATCGTCATCTCCTGCACTCCGCAAGTGCCGATCAACGCGTACGTCCGGGAAACAAGCTATAAAATCTCCGATTTAGCCTTTGTCGCCAATGTGGTCACGGACCCCGGCGTCTTCGTAGTCCGGGCGGAAAGTCCGTATAAAACCATTGCCGACGTCATCAAGGCCGCCAAGGAGAAACCGGGGACCCTCAGCGTGGGCGTCTCTTCGGCGCCCGGGGATGACTGGTTTGCGATGCATATGTTCCAAGGGGCGACGCAGCTCCAACTCAATATCGTCCCCTTTTCGGGAGACGGCCCCTCCTGGCAGGCCGCGCTGGCCGGCCACGTCGACGCCACTTCCAACAACCTGGGCATCGTCTACCCCCAGATCCGGGCGGGCAAGCTCCGGGCTCTGGCGATCATGACCGACCAGCGTTCCCCGATCATTCCGGATGTCCCGACCTTCAAGGAGCTGGGATACAACTTCACGAGCGGCTCGTCGCGGGGATTCTCGATGCCCAGGGACACGCCCAAGGCGGTCATCGATGCCTTTTCGGGCGCCGTCAAGCAGGTGATGAGTACCGAAGAGTTCAAGACGAACGCCCTGAAAACCGCCTTCCCGTCCGATTACCAGGGACCCGAAGAGTATGCCGCCTATATCAAGAAGCTGGATACGGTCTATAGACCTCTCTATGACAAATACGGGAAAACGGCAAAGTAGATTCTCTGCGGGCGGGAAAGGCATGAACGGCCTTCCCCGCCCGCAGATCTGCCGGTGACGGCGCCCCCTTCCATTTCCTTGCAACGGTTCTGTGTGGGTGATCATGCATGGCCATGCCGTTGTCGGGGCTTTTCCGTTCGACTTCAGCAGAGGTGCTCACGTGAAGGTTGGTTCAATCGTTTTTGCGGGATTGATCCTTGCGGTCGGTCTGGTCTATGAGGGCATGGCCCTGAACATGCCGCGGGGCAGCCTTGCCCAGCCGGGACCCGGCTTTTTCCCCATGACCATCGGTATTTTTCTGATTGCGACGGCGCTGGGGTGCCTCCTCCAAGAAATCCTGCCCTGGAGGAGAAGCGCCGGCCCATCGGCTTCGCCTCTTCCGAACCAGGATTCAGCCGCCCCGAGAGACCGTAACGTAAATAAAACCATCCAATTGCTGGCGCTCATGATCGGCTACGTCATCGCGCTCAAAACGGCCGGCTTTCTGATCTCCATCTTCGCCTTCCTGGTGGTCGCCATCCGCATCTTCGGCTACCGCTGTTGGTTGCCCGCCCTGGCAATGGCGGCCGTCATCGCGGGCATCTCCTACGTTTCGTTCATCCTCTGGCTCAAGGTTCCCCTGCCGATGGGGATTCTTGAAGAGATTCTGTTGGGATAGGAGATAAACGGCATGGATCTCTTTGGCGGACTGATTCACGGCTTTTCGGTGGCAATGACCCCCACGAACCTCCTTTTCGGGTTTCTGGGGGCGGTGATCGGAACGGTCGTCGGCATCCTGCCGGGCCTCGGCCCCCTTGGGACGATGGCGCTTTTGCTCTCGCTGACCTACGGCTTGGATCCGACCGCCGGAATGATCCTCTTCGCTGGCATTTACTTCGGGGCGATGTACGGCGGATCGACGACCTCCATCCTGCTCAACATCCCCGGGGAGGCCGCTTCCGTTATCACGGTGATCGAAGGGTACCAGATGGCCCGCCGGGGCCGCGCCGGCGCTGCCCTCGCGGTCGCCGCCATAGGCTCGTTCATCGCCGGGACCATCAGCCTGATCGGGCTCAGCTTCCTGGCCCCCACGCTGGCGATGGCGGCGCTGCAGTTCGGCCCCGCCGAGTATCTGGCCGTCGCGCTGGTCGGGCTCGTGATCATGTCGCGGCTCACGGGTGGAAATCTGCTCAGATCTCTGATGATGATCGCAATCGGGCTGGCCCTTGGAACGGTAGGCATGGAGACCGTGGCCGGGTACATGCGCTACACCTTCAAACAGCCCCTCCTGGCACAGGGCATCGATTTCCTCCCCGTCGCGATGGGCCTCTTCGGCATCTCCGAAGTGCTGATCACCGCCGAAGAGCCGGTGGGAAAGATGCGGCTCCAGAAGGTCCGTTTCCGCGAGCTCTGGCCGACACTCGTGGAGTGGAAGCGCTCGTTCTGGCCCATGATCCGAGGCTCTTTCATCGGCTTTTTCGTCGGCCTCGTCCCCGGTCCCTCCCCAGTCATCTCGACGATGGTTTCCTATTCCGTGGAGAGGAAGCTCGACAAGTACGGAGATTTCGGCAAGGGCGCGATCGAAGGCGTGGCGGGACCCGAGGCGGCCAACAACGCCTCCGTCGGCGCCGCCTATGTTCCCCTGATGGCGCTGGGAATCCCCTTCACCCCCGCCATGGCGGTGGTGATGGCGGTACTCTTGATCAATGGAATCAACCCCGGACCGCTCTTGATCACCGAAAAACCCGACCTCTTCTGGGGCGTCATCGCCAGCATGTACATCGGCAATTTCATGCTTCTCGTCTTCAACCTCCCTTTGGTGGGCGTTTTTGCGAGCATCATCCGGACTCCCCTTTACCTCCTCATGCCGATCGTCCTGCTGATGTGTCTGGTGGGGGTCTACTCGATCAACAATTCGATGCTCGATATCTGGCTGATGACCGGTTTCGGCCTGCTCGGCTATCTGCTGCGGCGGCTGAAGTATGATCTGGCCCCGCTGGTTCTGGCCATGGTCCTCGGTCCGATGATGGAGAGGAGTTTCCGCGAGGCAATGATGATCAGCCGGGGAGATTTGTCGGTTTTCCTGACCCGCCCCATTTCGGGGACGATCCTGCTTGTCGGAGCGATCGTCCTTGTGGCCCCGCTGCTGATCTCATGGATCAGGCCTTTTTTCAGCCGCGAATCGCAAGGAGATGGATCATGAAAGGCAATAGCAGTAACCTTTCAAGAAGGCAGTTTATCCTGACGACCGCGGCCGGCGTGGCCGTCGGGTTGACCGGTTATCCCTCTTTCCTGCGTGCGGCAGAAGAGGTGGATATCGCCGTGATTTCCGGAGAGCCCGCCGCGGCAACCCGAAAGGCGATGGAGGCCCTGGGAGGAATCGCGCGCTTCGTCAAAAAGGGGCAGCGCGTGGTCATCAAACCGAACATGTCGTTTGCCAGGACCCCCGATTTTGCCGCAACGACACATCCCCAGGTCGTTTTTGCGGTGGCCCGGGCCTGCGTCGATGCGGGGGCGAAGGAGGTATTGGTCCTGGATCATACGCTGCAAAGGGCGGAACTCTGCCTCGATCGAACCGGCATCCGGGAGGCGTGCCGGAATATCAAGGGTGTCCATGTCTTTGCCTTGCAGGACCGGAAATTCTTCCGCGAGATCCAGGTCCCGCAGGGGAAGGTTCTGGAACGGGTGGAGGTGCTCGCGGATATCCTCGACAACGCCGTTCTGATCAATGTGCCGGTCGCAAAATCCCATTCCACGACCGGCGTCAGCCTCGGCTTGAAGGGCCTCATGGGCTTGATCTGGGATCGGGGGAGCTTTCATTCCCGGTTCGACATCAACCAGGGGATCGCGGATCTGGCAACGGTGATCCGGCCTCAACTGACCATCCTGGATGCGACACGGGCGATGGTCTCCGGCGGGCCGGGCGGTCCCGGCGAGGTCAGGAAGCCGAACCTCGTCATAGCCGGCGTGGATCCCGTCGCGGTGGATTCCTATGGAGCGGGCATCGTTCCCTGGTATGGTCAGAACTTCAGCGGCCGACAGGTCGATCATCTGCTCGCGGCCCATCAGCGGGGCCTGGGAAAGATCGACGTGGAGAAGCTTCGCATCCACAAGGGAACCGCATGAGAAAAGCCGTCCAGGCGCTGTCGCTTCTCCTCTTTACCGCGCTTTTTGCACTGGCCACCTATCGGCTTCCGAATTGGATTCCGGCCGATCTCTACCTGCGGATCGACCCGCTGCTCGGCTTCAGCGCCGTTTTGGCCTCGCGGGAGATGATCGGCCGCGTCCTCGGGTCGCTGATCCTGATCGGAGCGACGCTGGCCGTCGGACGGTTCTTCTGTGCCTATCTCTGTCCGCTTGGCGCCACGATCGACGGTCTTGATTTTCTGCTGTTCCGGAGGGTCAAACGCGCGGTTCTGAAAAACGATTCAACCCTTCGCCGCTCGAAGTATGCGCTGCTCGTTCTCTTTTTCGGCGCCGCAGCGACGGGTGTTTCGCTGGTCTACCTCCTGGACCCGATCGCGCTCATGACGCGATTCTATACCTTTTTCCTCTATCCGCTGCTGATCTCCGTCAGCAACATCCTGCTGGATCTTCTCCGTCCGCTCTTCCAGGGCTTCGGGTGGGTCGCCCTCGCGCATCTGCGTCACCCCCAACCCGTCTTTTATATGGCGGCCTTGACGCTCTTGATCTTCGGGGCGGTCATCGCGTTGAGCCGCCTGGCGCCGCGGTTCTGGTGCCGTTATCTCTGTCCGCTGGGGGCGTTGCTCAGCCTGATCGCGCCGCTTGGGGTGTTCAGGCGCCGGGTCAGCCCGGAGTGCAACCGTTGCATGGTCTGCCGAAAGCAGTGCCCGATGGGGGCGATCCCCGAAGACCCTTTTAAAACCCTCTCTACGGAATGCATCCAGTGCCGGGAATGCGCGCGGATCTGCCCGCAAAAGGCGATCTCCTTTCACGCCTCTTTTTCCGGAGTGGGTGAATATGACCGCCTCGATCTCTCCCGCCGGGGATTTGTCTACTCCTTTGGCGGCGGGTTGACCCTCGGTTATTTGTCGCTCCGAACGCCTTTTGTCCCTCTTCAGGGCAGACGGCAACTCATTCGTCCTCCGGGGGCGCTTCCTGAAACGGCATTTCTGCGCACCTGCATCCGTTGCGGGGAATGCATGAAATCCTGCATCACCAATACCCTTCAACCCTCCCTCTGGGAATCGGGTTTCCTGGGCCTCTGGAGTCCGAAGCTGGAGCTGCGGATGGCGGCCTGCGAGCCGAACTGCAACATCTGCGGGAAGGTTTGTCCGACCCAGGCGATACGATCTCTTACGATGGAGGAGAAAACCCATGCCAAAATCGGAACGGCCGTCCTGCGCAAGGAGACCTGCCTGGTCTGGGCCCAGAACAAACTGTGCCTGATCTGCGATGAGATCTGTCCGTACAACGCGATCGTCTTTCGACCCGTCGAGGGGTATCGGCGGCCCGTGGTGATCGCCTCCCGATGCAACGGTTGCGGATACTGCGAGCTGCGTTGCCCGGTCATGGGCGAATCCGCCATCGTTGTGGTGCCGGATGGAGAAATCCGTCTTGCGGAAGGTTCTTATGTCCGGGAGGCCCGGAAGCTCCAGTTGGAATTCAAGCATGACCCCGGCGACGACAGGTATCTCCTGGAGGGGTCCGGATTCAAGGTGGATGAGGGGGCGAAAGAGGAGAAGAGCATTCCTGCCGACAAACCGGTTTCCGGGAAGCCGAAAGGTTTTTTGTGATCGGAAGGCCTTTGACGTGAGCGGAATCTTTCCGCGGCCTACAGGTCGTCATCGCCTCCCTTGAGACGCATGGCCCGGATGAAGCGCTTCTTGAAATAGGGCTTGTCCAGGCTGTCGACGCGCACCCCCCTCTTCCGCGAGGCGGCATGGACAAATTCGTTGTTGCCGATGTAGATCCCGACATGACCGCCCGTCCGTCTCGTGTTGAAGAAGAGGAGATCCCCTTCGCTGAGGTCGCTCCGCGCGACGCGCATCCCGACGCGGGACTGTTCGTTGGCCGTCCTGGGGAGGTCGATGTCGAAGAGTTGGTAGATCTTCTTGACCAATCCCGAGCAGTCAATCCCCTTGGCGGAGAAGCCGCCAAACCGGTAGGGGGCGCCGAGAAAGCCCATCGCCGCCTTGACGAGCAGCTTCGGTTCGTCGGGGTTGCTCCATTTGCCGAGAAGCGCGGCGTTTTCCTTTTTGAGTTCCTCAATCTCCGCCCAGGGGTCGTCCGGGGCGGCAAGGTCGCCGTCCGCCCATTCCGATTCGAGTTCATCTTCCGTTTCTCCGGCCAGCAACGGCGGCTGCGCTGCGGATTCCGGCCTTTTCAGGGAAAGTTTCTGACCGATCGAAAGCGCGCTTCCCTGAAAATGGTTGATTTCCCGCAACCCGGCTATGGAAACCCCTGTCTTCCGCGCGATCCCGGACAGGGTATCTCCTTTCTGAACGACGTAGACCTCCCCCCGTAGGAGAGGGGAACGCGTTGATTTTGCGTTCTTTTTGATCTTCGGAGCGGGAATGATGAGGGTTTGATCCGCCTTGAGTCGATCGTCCTTCAACTGGTTGGCCGCCTGCAACGCGCGGGGGGTTACACCGGTTTTTCCGGCAATGGCCGAGAGGGTGTCCCCGCGCTGGACCTTATACGTTTCCCTGGCCGGGAGATCCCCGCAGATCGCGAGGGAGGTGAAGAGGACGCTTAGTCCCATCCACAGAAAAAATCGCCGTTTCATCAATGAAGTGCCTCCTCATGGGGATTCGGGAGCTTCCCTTCTGGTAAAACGGTGCACAGTTTCTGTCGGTTGATGACAAGCTGCACACGGGAACTGGCCGTCCTTTTATCGGAACGGCAGCGGGAAGTCAAACATTTTTTCCAGGCTATCAGAAAATGACCGTCTGGAGGAAGAGCAGCGCCCCGACCATGACGAGCAGGATGTGGATGTAGCGGTCGAAATGGCCCTGCGGGATGGTCCGGTTGAGGCGGTTCCCGATCCAGATCGACAACACCAGCAGCGGCAGGGAGAGGAGGAAGTACCAGCCGACGGACGGCGTCCAGAGTCCTCCGATTCCGTGACCGGCGATAATGATCACGTTGGACGGGAAAAAGTAACCCTGGAGGTTCGCCCGGAAGCGGTCCGGGGGCCATCGCCGGATCGTGCCGTAGATCACGATGGGGGGGCCGTTCGTATTGTAGGCGCCGCCCAGAATGCCGGCGAGAAAGCCGAAGGGATAGGCAACCCATTCGCGCTTCAGCGTAAAAAGACGGGGCCTGAAGAGGCAGTAGAGGGAAAAACCGATAATGATGAGGGCAAGGAGGATCTTACCCGTATTTTCGTAAGGTCCCTTGAGGAGGAGAAGACCGAGCGGGATCCCCGGGATCGTGGCGGCCAGAAGGCGCCAGATGCTCCGGAGATCGATAATCCGCCAATCCTTCACGAGGATTATGAGCGACAGGATGGTTGCGATCAGGGCGACCAGCGGTGTGGCCGTCTTCATGCCGATCGGGGTCATCGCCAGAAGCGGCATCGCAATCAGCGCATTGCCGAAGCCGAATACCGCCCGGACCAGCGTGGAGGCGAGGATGATGAGGAGGACCGCAACGGTGACGGCGTCAAAGGACATGGGTTCTTCCTGAAATGGAACCGTGGTTTAAACAAAAATGCGATTCCAAAACCCCGACGGGAGCGCAGTTTCCGGTTCCGGAACGGCGCTCCCGTCCGGTCGGGAAATCGTGCATCAGGGTGTTGGCGCCGCAGCGGGTTCCATCGCCTGAAGGACCTCGGCAAGGGTATTCGGCAACTCGCCGCCGTAGCGTTCACGCAAGCCGAAACCGGCACACCAGAGGAGCTTTTCCATGGCCGCGCGGGACATCCCGGCCGGGAGGTTCATCCCTTCGAGGGTCGCAATCACCTCCTCCATTTCGTGGGCCATGCGCTCGGCGTTGACGACCCCTTTCGTCATCTGGAGGCGCGCCGTCTCCAGGAAGGGGACGTCGTCGAGGGATTCCGCGATCGAGCCCAAAACCAGCTCGTCGACGCCGTAGCGGTGCGTCGCGGTCAGCATCTCGATCAAAAGGGAGAGCAGCCCCTTCATGAAGATGCTGCGGAACATCTTGATCGCGGAGGCCTGGCCCGGTTTCGGGCCGATCACGCGGATGTTCATCCCATAGGGCTGCATCGCAAGCCGGAAGCGTTCCGCGCTGCCGCCGGAAGCAAGGATGGGCACCCGGTGGAGGAAAGTCGGAATCGCCCCCATCATCGCCGCATCGACAAACCCGGCCCCGGCCGGCTCGACGATCCCGGCGACCTGTTCCTTCACCCGGGGCGCGGCGGTGTTCACATCCGCGTATATGAGGCCGGTCCGAAGGAAGGGCGCCGCCTCTTCCGCCACGGAGACGGCCATCGCGCCGGTGACGCAGGAGATCACGATCTCCACGCGGGAGAGGAGTTCTTCCATACCCTCCGACGGAGAGGCGTCGAGCTCTTCCGCATGGCGGCGGATCACCTCCGCGAAAGGCGGCGTCTGCTGCATGCGGTCGTAAAACAGAATCTCCGGGAGACCCGCCTGGCGGAGCCCCTTGGCCAGGCCGTACCCTGCGCCGCCAAAACCGATGAATCCGAGCTTCATCCTTTTCCTCCCGCCGCTACCAGCGGTCCACCGCATAGAGCGGCGACTTCTCCCGGAGCAGTTCCGCCGAGCGGAAGGGGTTGTAAATTCCGCAGGTGCAGGGTTCCGCGAGGAGCACGCTTCCGTCCCATGCGCTGACCTTCCCCGTCTTCACCCGCCGGATCATGTCCTTGACCAGGTGGGGTGAGACGACGCCGTGTCCGCACATCGTCGTGAACTCCCGGATGTCGGCCGGAGGCAGGCGGTCCGTCCGCCCGTGGATGCCGAGCGACATATTGATCATGTGCGGGGTGATTCCGAGCTCGGAGGCGATCTCCCGGACGTTGTCGGTGATCCCGCTGACCATGATCGAGATCCCCTCATCCGCCTCCTTGATCAGGGCCAGCGCCTTTTTCAGCTTCTCGCGGTCGTTGAAGACGGAATAGACGCGCGTCCCTTCGACCGTAATGCTGTCGAGGATCTCCTCGTTCGTGACCCCGCTGTACATGTTGCGGCGCAGCGACGTCGGGATCATGTTGACCGGACCCGCCTGGTAGAGCAGCTCGACATTGCGGCGAATTTTCGGGCAGCTCCCCTTGTAGTTGAATCCCCTCGCCGGATAGATGAACAGAACATAATCCCTCTCCAGCGATTCCAGACTGCCTTCTCGATGCAAACTGTGCGTCATGATTTCATCCTTTGTCTATTCCCAGGCGCGTCCCAGGCCCATGTTGATCTTGGCGTTCGGCCGCCAGGTTAAACCCTCCGCCCGGATGCTCTCCAGGACATCCTCCGGGATTTTGAGACCCGGTTCGACGATGGTGCACGCGTCGATGCAGAAGACGCTGTCCACCTCCTTGGCGACCTCGATGAGTGTCCGGAGGATGCCGCGAAGCTCGTCCCGCTTCACGTTGATCTCGATGATGGCGGAGAGAACCCGCTCGCCGAGCATCTCCGGTTTCAGGTCCCCCGTCGCCTCGTCGGCGATCATCGAGTGGATCGGGTTGTGCGCCTCGATCTTGTGGACGCCGGCGCGGGCGATCGCACGTGAGATCTTCTGGATGTCCAGAATCGACATCCCGAGTGTGGGCCGGCCGATCTCGATCGCGACGCCGACCTCGCCGGGACCCACGCGCAGCGTCACGTCGTTCGTCTTGGATTCTTCGGTTCCGCGGCCCTGGATGCCGGTGGCCGCATGGGTCGCGCTGGGATCGCTGAAATAGCGGCGCAGCGCCCGCGGGTAATCGTATACGTCGGGCGATTCGGCGATCGCGTCGACGGGACAGTGGGCGGCGCGCAGGCAGGTGCTGCACTCATAGCAGATATCCTGGTCGATAAAGCTCTTGTTCCCTTCGTACCGGATCGCCGCGGTGGGACAGTAGGGCTGGCAGCGGCCGCACCCCACGCAGATTTCTTCATGGATCATCATCGTTTTGACCTCTTTGGTGACAGAATCAGGGCCTCTCTGCGGCCCGTTTGTTCCGGAAATGGGATGACGTTTTCCGTCCGCGGCCGGAGCAGTCCGGCATCCCGGGCGGTGAACGGCCGTTCGGCGTTGATCAGCGCATGAAGCGTTCCGGCGGCGGCGATATCGCCGATCAATGCGCCTCCGACCGGCCTTCCATCGACGAGGAAAAGCTCCCGCCGGATGGAGGCTTCCGGTCTTGCATGGGAGATCACCTCCGCCCCGGAGACCGGGGGGCCGAGGATCACCATCGCAAGGCCATGGAGATCCATCGCGTTGATCCGCGTAAGATCCCGGTGCGGCATCGGCGCGGTCCGGTACAGATTTTCCGCTGCCAGCTTTCCCTGCGAGACGGCCTGCGGCCAGGTGTTCGGACTGACCTTCTCTCCTCCCGATGAGATCACGGCGACGTCCCCCGCGGCGAAGATCCGCGGATCGGCCGTCTGCAACCCTCGGGAAACGAGAAGTTCCCCGTCCGTGAGGAGACCGGTTCCCATCAGAAACGAGGTATCGGGAGCCGTGCCGGCCGCGACAAGAACGGCGCCGCAGGGAAGCCAGCGTCCTCCGGCCTTCAGCCCGTCGATCGCCCCATCCTTTTTGCGGATCTCCTCCAGCGGGGCGTTGACGCAAATCTCGATCCCCAGACGCCGGAGATGGGTCTCCACGACCTCCGCAGACTCCGGGGAGAGGGCGCGCAGCAGGATATGTCCCCGCCGGACGACCAGGGTGACGGCAAAGCCGGCCTGACGGAGATGGACGGCCGTTTTAACCCCGACGAGGGAGCCCCCGAAGACGACCACCTGCCGGTGATCCCGGAGCCACGCCTGTGCCTTCCGGGCGTTGGTCAGATCCCGGACGGGGAATATTCCATGGCAGGGCGGAGCGGACAGGATGTCCGGCAGATAAGGATCTCCGCCATGGGCAAGAATCAACCGGTCATACAGAAGCGTCTCTCCACTCTCCAGGGTCAGACAGCGGGATGTACGATCGACCGATTTCACACGGACGCCGGTCCGGACGGCCAGCAGCGGATCATGCTCCTCTTTCCGGAAGAAGAGTTTCTCCTCCGGGAGCGCCCCAACCATGAACTGAGGCAGCAGGGTCCGGTAGTAGCCGGTCTCTTTTTCGGCGTCGAGCAGGGTCACGGCCCGGTCGGGCCGGAGGGTCCTGCAGGTCATGGCGGCCTGAAAACCCGCGCTGCCGCCGCCAACGATGATGCATGTCATCAATTGTTCCTCCTTCGGCATTCCGGATCTTACGACCGGAGAAACCAGTCCAGGACCTCATCCGGCCGGACCGGGCGGTCGAAATGGGTCAGGATGCCGCCCGCGACGGCCAGGTTGTCGCGGAGCAGGGCGCGTACCTTTTCGCTTCCCCAGAGGGGCAGGGGCGTGGCGATCAGGACCTTGAGGCCGACTGCGGCCAGCCCCAGCGCCAGCGTGAATTCCCGGTTGTTCCGGAGACCCGTGAAGCAGATCCCCTTCAGAGAGGGGAGCCTCCCCGCGTCCGTCAGCGTCCGAACCGCGGTCATGGGACCTTCCTCCGCATCCAGAATGCCGACGGGGAACTCCTGCTTCATCATCCAGAGGGCCGCATCGCCCCAGGAGGCGACGGCGTGGTCCTCGGCGCGGAGCGCCTTGGCCAGTTCGGTGGGAAGGTGTCCCAGCGAAAGCAGGGGGGTGTCGGCGCCTCCGATCAGCGCAATTCGTGCGGATCCTCCACTCTTCAGGGCGGACAGAACATCATTTTTTTCGAAGTTGACCTTTCCCTCGGTGATCAGGGCCGCGTCGAATGTGAAGGCATCCGGGATCCGGCGATTGAAGGCGTCGCCGGCGCGTTTCAGGATTTCCGCCGCCCCGGCGTTGTTCACGAAGGAGACGATGGGAAGTTTCATCTTTCCGCAGAGGGCGAGAATGCCCGGGTCGCACCCGTCTCCGGCCAGGATGAGGTTCAGTTTTCCCGAAGTGAGGACGGTTTCCGCCTCGCCGGCGCTGCAGGCGATCGGGAGGAATCCCTCTCCGGCGGGGATCCAGTCGCCGAGGGAGAGGAGGTGGACTTCGGGGTTTTTCAGGTCTGCGGTCTCTTTCAGGAGCGCCTCGACGTCGGCCGGCGGGATTCTTCCGGTTACGCCGATCCGGATCGCATCACCGGCGAGAAGGCCGTATCCGACGCGAACGGCTCTGACGGCGGGTGCGGGCTTTGCCTGCCCGTGCAGGCCGGCGCCGAGAAGCGCAAGGCGGATCGCCTGGCGGATCAGGGTTGCAGGGGTCGCGGAGGGGCGGGCGAGCATCCGGGAGCCTTCGAGGATATCCGCGAACGTGGGGGTTTGGCCGCCTGTCTCTCCGAGGACCGCAGCCGCCTTGGAAGCGAGAGGTGCGGGCCACGCGCTCCCGGTGACGGCAGGATGCAGGGCCATCGATTCCAGGGCGCCCTGAAGGCTCAGGCGAAGCAGGAAAGCGGCCGTCATCCCGTCCCGGTCGAGGCCGCAGATGCCGTGCTGTGTCCCGCGACCGAACGGATCGATCCGGCAGGGGCCCTGCATGCACCCGTAGGGGCAGCAGAGGCCGAGGCGGAGAAAGCCGTCCTGCGGCTGCTGTTTTTCATACCGTTCCCAATTGAGGCAGATCCCTTTCCGCGCCGCATCGCGCAGAAGATCCTGGCTCACCGGGTCCACCGTCTTGAAATGAATCGTTTCCATAGATGATTGAACTCCTGACTGATTGGTTGTCTTGTTTATCTTCCGAGATCCAGAAGGCGGATCCCTTCGTCGCCCGCATCCGCCATCGCCTTTGTCGTTTTCTGCCGTTTTTCGCGGAGGAGTCCTTCGATCCCGTCGAGTTCCACCACCTCCAGCGCCCGTGTCGGACAGACGTCCACGCATACCGGCTTTTCCATGTAGAGGCAACGGTCGCACTTGATCGCGATCTTCCGCTCGGGCGAGGGGTAGATGACGCCATAGGGGCAAAAAGCGGTGCAGGTCCAGCAGCCGATGCAGAGATCCTCGCGGATGATCACCATGCCGCTCGTCTCCTCCCGGCGGAGCGCGCCGGTCAGGCAGGCGTCCAGGCAGGGCGCCTGGAGGCAATGCCGGCACTGGAGAGGAAAGGCGCCGTCCGGTCCTCCCTCGACGCGGACGCGGGGCAGGGGGGAGGGGGTTTCCTGAACGGCGGCGAGGAGCGTCTTCCCCTCGCTGCCCCGCTCCGCCCCGCAGTAAAGCTCACAGGTCTTGCAGCCCGTGCAGCGGTCCATATGAACTCCGATTACTTTCATGCAATACTCCTGACTGTGAATTTGAATTCCCGATCATCTCTGCCACTCTTCCCGCCCTTTGCCGTCTTCATGCCGCCGCTGTTTTCCCTTTTTTGTATTTTTCCCAGAGGATGCGGAACAGGGGGGCGAACAGCGAGAGGATCGCGAAGATCGAGAGGACCGCGGAGATCGGGCGGGTGAAGAAGATCGCGACGTTGCCGTGGGAGATCGTCAGCGACTGCCTGAGCGACATCTCGACCATCGGCCCCAGGACGAGCGCCAGGACCATCGGCGCCGCCGGGTATTTCATCTTGCGCATGATGTATCCGATCGCGCCGAAGATGATCATGACCCAGACGTCGGCGATGTTGTTGTCCGTCGCAAAGACGCCGACCGCGGAGATCGTGATGATCAGCGGCATCAGAATCTTGTAGGGGACCTTCAGCAGCCGGACCCAGAGGCCGATCATCGGCATGTTCTGAATGATCAGCATGACGTTGCCGATATACATGCTGGCGATCAGACCCCAGACGAATTCCGGGTTCGACGTGAAGAGCAGCGGACCCGGCCGCATCCCGTGGATCAACAGCGCCCCCAGCAGGACCGCCGTGGTGCCCGAGCCGGGGATGCCCAGCGTGAGCAGCGAGACCATCGCGCCGCCCGCGGCCGCGTTGTTGGCCGATTCCGGCGCGGCCACCCCTTCGATCACGCCCGTTCCGAACTTCTCCGGATGTTTGCTGAACTTCTTCGCCGCGGCGTAGGACATGAACGAGGCGATCGTCGCCCCGGCGCCGGGCAGGATCCCGATGAAAAACCCGATGAAAGAGCCCCGGATGACCGTTTTCCAGGAGTTCTTCCAGTCCTGAAGGTTCGGGAAGAGGGAACGGATGCGCAACTTCGTCTTCGAGATCATCGTCTCCATCGGCGCTTCGATGTTCTCCAGGATCTCCGAGAGGGCGAAGAGACCGACCGCCACCCCGATGAAGCCGATGCCGTCGAGCGTGTACATGATGTCGAAGGTGAAGCGGGCGACGCCGCTCTGCGCGTCGATTCCGATACAGGCGACCAGAAGCCCCAGGATGCCGCTGATGATCCCCTTGAGCGGGGAGTCGCCCCCCAGCGAGGTCACCAGGGTCAGCCCCATGAACGTCAGCGCGAAATACTCCGGCGGTCCGAAGGAGACGGCGAAGCTGGCCAGCGGCGGGGCGAGAAAGGTCAGCAGCAGGATCGCGAAGGTGCCCCCGATAAACGAAGACATGGCCGCCATCCCCAGCGCGGGGCCGGGCCGTCCGTTCTTGGCGAGCTGGTGACCGTCGATGCAGGTCATCACCGACGCCGACTCTCCCGGGACATTCAGGAGAATGGAGGTCGTCGCCCCGCCGAACATCGCCCCGTAGTAGACCCCGGCCATCGTGATAATCGCGGTCGTCGGATTCATCCCGAAGGTGATCGGAATCAGGATCGCGACGCCCGTCGTCGGGCCGATTCCCGGCAACACCCCGATCAGCGTTCCGAACAGTGTCCCCATGAAACAGAAAAGGAGGTTTTGCCACGAAGTCGCGACCTGAAACCCCATAATCAAATCGTTAAAGATCTCCAAGGTATGACCTCCAAATCCCTAAAAGCCGAACATGTTTCTGGGCAGCGTGATGCCCAGCAGCACCTGGAAGACGATGTAGAGACAGGCCGTTGTTGTGACGGCGATCAGGATCGCCATCCACCAGCGCTCCCGCTGGACGATCTTCATGAGGTACACGACGAAAATGAACGTGTTCACAATGAACCCCATCGTCTCCATGAGCAGTGTGAAGAGAATCAGTCCCCCCAGTACCTTGGCAACGGCGAAGAGGGCCTGCCGGGCGGGGAAGGGGGAGACGTCGGCTGAATCCTTCGGCCGCACGGCCGCGCCGACGACCAGAATCAGGGAGAGTCCGGCCAGGATGATCCCCAGCCAGAAGGGGAAAAAACCGCTTCCGGGGCCGAAGGTACCCGATGGCGGCATTTGCCAGGCTTCGAAGATGACATATCCCGCCAGGACCAAAAGAACAATACCGGTAACCAGATCCGCTTTCTTCATCGAACCATCGCCTTTCTAACGGGTCTCCATTCAAAGCGGGGGCGCAGTGCGATGCGCCCCCGCTTCCGGGTTCCACTTCCGTAGATGCCGGGGTTACTTCTTCTTGATCAGACCCATGTCTTTGAGTATCGCGGCGTACCTCGTATTTTCCTTTTCAAGCCACGTCCCGAAGGTCGCGCTGTCCATCCACGCCTCGGAGAGCATGTTGTCCTTGCAGTACTTCTTGAAGATGTCGGTCTGCGTGTACTTGTGGAAGGCGTCCTCCAGGACCTTACGGGCATCCGCCGGGATGTCGGCCGGGGCGACGAGACCGCGGTTCTGGACGTAAATGGCGTCGATCCCCTGCTCCTTCATCGTCGGAACCTCGGGGGCGCCGGCGAGCCGCTTTTCGGCATAGACGCCGAGGATCCGGACCTTGCCGGCCTTGTAGAGCTCCAGCGCCTCGCCGGGGTTGGCGACCATGACGTCCACGTGACCGCCCAGGACGGCCGCATTGACCTCGCCGCCGCTGTTGAAGACGACGTAGTTGAACTGGATGCCGGCGGCCTTTTCAATCAGATAAGCACAGATCGAGTCGGAGGAGCCGAGCTGGGTGCCGCCGACCGTGATCTTCTTCGGGTTCGCCTTCGCGTCGGCAACGATGTCCTTCATCGATTTGTACTTGGAGTCGGTCCTTACCATCAGCATGTATTCATCGAAGGCGAAATTGGCGATCGGCGTGAAATCCTTCAGACCGACCGGGGCCTTCCCCATCAGCGGGGTGGTCAGAAAGCTCGTGACCGCGGTGACCATGTAGTAGGGGTCCTTCTTCTTGTTGGCCACATACGCGAAGGCGATGCCGCCGCTTCCTCCGGGCTTGTTTTCGACGACCAGCGGCTTGGGGAGGAGTTTCTCCTTTTCCACGGCTGCCGACAGCGTGCGGGCGAAGATGTCGCTTCCGCCGCCGGCGCCGGCATGGACAATAATGGTAACGGGTTTCTCAGGAAAATTGGCCGCCACGGCGTTTCCTGCACCGACGACGACAAACAGGCCAACCAAAAGTAAAACAAACCACTTGCATACGTTCTTCATCTTTTCCCTCCATCACAAGATTCGGACACCGCCGGGATTTTAAGATCCCCATCGGGTTCCGCCCAGTAACATGGCTTTCCATGGAACCACGGATCGCCTCCATTCAACCACCCTGCCGGTGATCACCCCCTTTGTCCGCGAGGATCTCTTCCGGTTTTCCGTTTTCGGCCGGATGGCTTCCCTCGTTCAGGCCGTAGATCTGCTCGATCTGAATATCGTAGTGGATTTCCAGCTCCCGCGTCGCCCTCTCCGCGTCCCGCTCGACGATCGCCCTGAGGATCCGGTCATGGATGTCGAGCATCAGTTCGATCCGGGAGGGGTCCTTGAGGAAGTAATCGCGGCGCATGTTGATCCAGAGAGGTTGGATGGTCATGTCGAGGAGCCTTTCGGTGATTCCCTCGATGATGCGGTTCTTTGTGGCGCGGGCGATGGCCAGATGAAACTCCTTGCCGTAGCGCAGGTATTCCTCGAGTTCCCCCCGCCGGCCGCGCTCGCATTTTTCATCCCAGGCCGCTTTCAGCGCGACAAGATCGGCGTTTGCGGCCACCCGGATGGCAAGCTGCGTCGCGCCGATTTCCATGGCCTTGCGCGCCTGCATGTTGTCGTAGGGGCTGTCGCACTCCTCCAGGACGGTCAGGGCGCGGCGTGTGAGATCTTCGCTGGTCGCCGGGGCGGAGACATAGGTGCCGTCGCCGGGACGGCTTTCGAGGATGCCGACGATTTGAAGCGCGCTGATCGCCTCGCGCAGGGAGGGGCGGCTGACGCCCATCTGTTCGGTGATGACCCGCTCCGAGGGCAGTTTGCTCCCCACCGTGTACCCTCCGGTATTGATCATCCGCAGGATCTGGTCGGCGATGAAGGAGCTCTTCTTTTTGAACCGGGTTTGCGTTACCTTCTCAAAAGTCATCCGTTCCCTCAAAATTGGTAAGACCGGTAAGACTGGTTAACGGAAGCTACGCGAACCGCAGGATGAAGTCAAGAGAAAAATGCATCCAGATATCGGCCCGCGCACCCCTGTGCCGTTTCGGGATCAGAGAGTGTGCAGGAACGAGATGGATAAGCGGTTTCGATCCCAAGAGTTCTCGCGCTGACCGCCGTCGTGAGAATCGATATCGTGGAAATGACGGGCAAGCAGGATTTCAGAAAGGAATACGAACGGGAGGCCATCCTGTGGATACTGAGGACCAAACCCGCTCCGGCGGCCGTTTTGGAACGGAACAACCGGCCGATTTCACCGGAATCACCATAACGGTTGCTCCTTTTCGTAAGTTGGTGGTGAAATGATTGGTTGTGACACTGTCGCAAGCTCTTTCAAGCTCTTTATGGAACCGCTGACCGCGACAACTTCAGCCGCCGGATTGGGCACGATACGCCAAGTAGCCGACGATGATGAGGATCGCGAAAAGCGCGAGCCGCCCCATCCACATCAAGCTCGTGTGGGCGACGTGTCGCGTACCCTTCGGTTTGATGCCGGTGACAGCCAAAATGACGGCGATGATTACTGCGAGACCGAGCCATCCTAACCAATTCATATCGTTCATCCCTCCATCAGCTCAGGAAATCACCTCTGGGCGTCGTCCTTTCAGCATGTTGCAATCACGGCGCCTGCCGAGTTACTTATGGTCGATTTCGATATTTTCCTTGGTGCCGCTGTGGGAGACTGCGATCATGATGCCGAGACCAGCCAATAATACGACTCCTATCACTGTCCATGTCGTGCCGATGCTGGCCAAAACTCCAATTTTCCAGAGCGCAGCCAGAACACCACCGATGAACACGATATATCCGATAAGGTACATGCCGGTCCATTTCATGATGAGTCTCCTTTTGGATTATTGATAAAAAAAGACGAGAGCCACATATGCCGTCTTGTCTGTCAACTGGAGTCCATCATTTAAGATCTGGTCTACTAAGGGTGGCTATCACCACGAAGACCCTGTGAACATTTTTTCGTTAACATCCAGTAGAATAGACTCAATACGTTCATCGCAGCATCTCGTCGGTTATTTGGTGTTGCTCACCTGCCTACCTCACAGACATCGCTTCCAATTTCTCCCTCAAGTCGGTGTTTGAAGACTCGCACCGCCCGTCTTTCATACGCACCCATAAGGGCCTGCTGCTCAATAAGTCCGCTGAGTATTTTCTGAAACAGAAATACCCGGACGAATTGGCTGCGAGTCCGACGATCGAGCCTTCAGATTAATACCCCGCTGCTTGCGGCGGGTATGGTTTATTCACAATACTTGAATGAAAGGTTTAATCTTATCCTGAAGGTGGTTATCTTTCCTTTCTCAATGGTGACATCCTGCCTCACAACTTCCGCAACCCTCAGCTCTTCAAGGGATTTTGCAGCGGTTGCCAGGGCCTTCTGGGTGGCGTCTTCCCACGACTTTGGACTTGTCCCTACAATTTCAACGATTTTGTACACAGACATAGCAGTTCCTCCTTTTTTAGTTAAGCAGTCCGATTTCTCCCGGTACTACAGGTTGAGATTTATTCTCTCTGTTACACAGCGGTAGTAATCCGTATCTTACGGGCGCCGGGCTACCTCAGTCCGAAATAGCCTGCTATGAAAAGCACCACAACAATAACGCCAATGATGGAAAAAATATTCATGTCCGTTTCTCCTTTCTTTCGCGCGATCGGATCATCTTCAACCTTCAAATTGATCTTGGGTGAGATGACCATGACCTGCATGTGTAGTAGCAAGTTGCTTGCCAACAAGCGAAAGAAAATCAAAAGTTTGGATTCATCCTTAATAGCCGCTGGTTAGGTCAACAGGAAGTAACAGCGTTAAGGTATAAACTGATTCGTTCGGCCTCAATATTTGGTGGAGCCTCGAAATATTGAGGGAACCGTTGAAGGGAAGTGGACAGCGCTGGTCTGGTTCTTATCTTCAAAGACCAGGTTGATCATCTCGGATGCATTGGTGTGAGCCAGATCTTCTTTTTGAGATAAAGCGTCGATCAGATCGGACTTGTTCAGGAGATCGCTCCTTTGGAAATTTAATATGACAGATTCGTGTGGAATCAATGTAAAGGGGAATGGCCTGAAATGCAATAGGAATTTTAAAAACGGCGCTGATTCCGACTCGCTTCGCCACAGGATTCCGGCCTGGAGTAATCGCTTGCCTTCACACATTATTGATTCTATGAATTCGGTACGTTAATGGATTGGATCGGCGCATGCCGGGCGGCGATCCGCTGCTGCCATGAGGCAAGCGCCTCAAGGGAGCGCCGGGCGTAATGTGCCCCGCGTTCCTTCTTCCGGATGCGTCCGGGAAGCGGGGGGAAGAGGCCGAAGGTTACATTCATCGGCTGGAAGGTCTTCGCCTCGGTATTTGTGATGTGGCCGATCAGTGCGCCGAAGGCGGTCTCGGGAGGGGGTGGGATCATCTCCCGGCCGGTAAGGAAGGAATCGACGTTCAGTCCCGCGAGAAGGCCCATGGCCGTGGACTCCACATAGCCCTCCACACCGCTGATCTGCCCGGCGAAAAAGAGGCGGGGATCAGAGCGAAGCTGGAGGGTGTTCGTGAGCAGCGCCGGGGCGTTGAGGAAGGTGTTCCGGTGGATGCTCCCGTAACGGGCGAATTCAACCTTCTCCAGACCGGGAATCATCCGGAAGAGACGCCGCTGTTCCGGCCAGGTCATCTTGGTCTGAAACCCGACGATGTTGTAGAGGATTCCCGCTCGGTCCTCACGGCGGAGCTGGACAACGGCGTGGGGCTGATCGCCTGTCCGCGGGTCGATCAGTCCGACCGGCTTCATCGGCCCGTAGACGAGGGTGTCGATCCCGCGCCGGCCGATAACCTCGATCGGGAGGCACCCCTCGAAGCATTTGATCTCTTCGAAGGTGTGGAGCGGGACCTCCTCCGCCTTGGTGAGTTCCGTCCAGAAGGCCTCATAGGTTTCCCTGTCCATCGGGCAGTTCAGGTAGTCCGCCTCGCCGTGTCCGTAACGGGAGGCGGCGAAGACACGGCCTGGATCGATGGATTCCCCCTCGATGATCGGGGAGATCGCATCGTAGAAGTAGAGGTACTCGCTGCCGGTCAAAACGGCAATGGCGCGTGCAAGGGCATCGGAGGTGAGGGGGCCGGAGGCGATGATCGCGATTCCCTCCGCGGGGATTTCGGTGACCTCGCCGCTGATCAGCTCCAGCCCGGGCTCTGCGGCAAGTTGTTCCTCGATGAAAAGGGAGAAGGCGTTCCGGTCGACCGCGAGCGCCTTTCCGGCGGGGACGGCTGTGGCGTCGGCCGCCGCCATGAGCAGGGAATCCATCCGCCGCATCTCTTCCTTGAGGAGACCGACGGCGTTTTCCAGGGAAGCGGATCTGAGCGAGTTGCTGCAGACGAGTTCCGCCAGGTGCGGCGATTTGTGGGCCGGAGAAAAACGGTCGGGCTTCATCTCGCAAAGCCGCACACGGCGGCCGCGGCGGAGGAGCTGCCAGGCCGCCTCGCAGCCGGCGAGCCCCCCGCCGATGATGGTGACCGGGGTGTCCTGCATTGTCTTTATATGAAAATGCCCCCTTCCTTGTATCCCTCCCCCTCGACGGGGGAGGGAAGGGTGGGGGTGATTGATCCTTCGTCGTGCCCGCGCCGGGCATAGGGGTTATTCACAATGTCTACCCGCCGCCGATCAGGCCGGCTGCGCCGTTCCGTCACCGGGTGACCCCTTCGCCGGCGCCTTGTATTTCATGATGGTCTTGCATTCCGGATAGCCGGTGCAGCCGAGGAATTGGCCATAGCGACCCTTTTTGACGGCCATCGGTTTTCCGCATTTGTCGCAGAGAACATCGGTGAGTTCGACCGGGGCGGCCGGGGCGCCGGCCTGCGCGCCCCTGGGCGTCTTCACGATGTTCTTGCATTCGGGATAGCCGGTGCAGCCGAGGAAGGTCCCGAAACGGCCCCGTTTGACGGCCATTGGTTTTCCGCACTTCTCGCAGACGGCGTCGCCCTCTTTTCCCCCGGCCGCGGCGGCGACCGGCGCTCCATCGGGACCGACGTCGATCGTATGCTTGCATTCCGGGTAGCCGGTACAGCCGAGGAACTTTCCGAAGCGGCCCTCGCGGGCGGACATCGGCTTGCCGCAGAGGGGGCAGGGGATATCTGTGTGCAGTTCAGGATCGTTCCCTTCGCCGTTTGGAGCGCGATCTTCGAATACAAAGTCAACTTTCCCCTCTTCATTCAGGCGAAGTTTGGCGGAGAAGGGCTTGCGGGTTTTAAAAGAGAAGAAGCCGTCCAGCGGTCCGATTTCGCGCTTCTCCATCAGGTCGATCGCCTCGTTTTTCGAGATCAGGCGCTGGCTTACGGTCTTGTAAAGCTTGAAATCGCAATTTGTGCATTCATAGGCCTTGAGTTTCTCCCGAAGCGGACCGGCGCACTTCGGGCACGCCCCGAACGAAGCGCTGTTCTCGAATCCGGTGTCCCTGTCGAATCCCCGGGCCTTTTCCACGATTTGTGCGGTAAACGCCTTGATGTCCCTCATGAAGTCGCTACGGGAGAGCCGCCCTTTTTCCATCAGCAGCAGTTTGTTTTCCCACTCGCCGGTCAGCGTGGGGGATACGAGCTCCTGCACTGGAATCGCCTCCAACAGACGGATCAGGTCCATCGCCTTCGACGTGGGCACCAGATCCCTGCGGTCGCGGGTCAGATAGTGCGCGCTGATCAACTTCTCGATGGTTTCCGCCCGCGTCGCCGGGGTGCCCAGACCACGCTCCTTCATCGCTTCGGCCAACGCCTCGTCGTCCAGCAGTTTGCCGGCCGTCTCCATCGCGGCCAGCAGCGAGGCGTCGTTGTATCGCTGCGGCGGGTTGGTCCGGTTCGCGTCGAGTTCCACCTTCCGGGTCCATACGTCATGAATGTCTCCCAGAGCGGGCATGTGGCTGGCGATGCCGATATCGGTCTCCGCCTCCTCTTCCTTACCGAACGCCTCCCGCCAGCCCGCCGTCGCCAGCACCCTTGCCGTGGTGCGAAAGGTATCGTCGCCCACCCGGGTGGTTCTTTCGACGATTTTCCATACGGCCGGGTCCATGAAGGCGGCCAGGAATCGGCGCACGACGAGGTCGTATATCTTCTGCTCCACCGCGGTCAGCCCCTTGGGCGATTCGCCGGTGGGGATGATCGCGAAGTGGTCGGAGATCCGCGCGTTGTCGAAGATCCGCTTCGCCATCGGGGCGCGGGAGGGAGCGCCGATCCGCTGGACGAGCGGTGCGTACACCCCGTCGATGGATGATAGGATCCGCGTCACTTCGGCCGGGTAGTCTTCCGGGAGGCATTTGCTGTCGGTTCGCGGATAGGTAAGCACCTTGTGCTTCTCGTACAGGGACTGGGCCGCCGAAAGGGTGGAACGGGCGGAAAGCCCGAAACGCCGGTTCGACTCGCGCTGCAATGTGGTGAGATCAAAGAGCGTCGGCGGCGATTCCCGGGTTTCCTTCGTCTTGTCGGTTGCTACGGCGGGCTTTCCGGTGCAGCGCGCCGCGATCGCGTCGGCCTCCTGTTTGGACCAGATCCGGTCGGCGCGGTCATCCGGGTCGCCGGGCTGCTTCTTGAACTGCTCCCGGATCCAGATCCCCTCGTATGTGGCGTCCGATACCTCGAAGATCCCTCGGGCAATCCAGTAGTCACGGGGGATGAAGGCCTGAATCGCCCTTTCCCGCTCCACCAGCAGCGCGAGCGTGGGAGTCTGGACCCGGCCCAGGTTGGCGGTCTCCTTGACGTGGCGTCCGAACAGGCGGACGGTGAAGGCGCGAGTGGCGTTGATGCCGACCAGCCAGTCCGCCTCCGATCGGCACATGGCGGCATTGGCGAGTCCTGCCTTGTTCTCCCCCGGCAGCAAATGCGAGAAGCCTTCCCGGATGGCGCCGGGCGTCATGGATTGGAGCCACAGCCGCTCCGCGCTCTTGTCGATTTCCAGATACTTCATGATGTAGGTGAAGATCAACTCGCCTTCGCGCCCTGCGTCACAGGCATTCACGACGCCGGCAATCCCCTTTCGCTTCGCCTCCCGTTCGATGATGTCGAGCAGCTCCGACCCCCCCTCGCGCGCCGTTTCGTCCGGGTCTTTCTTTTTCGGGAAGCGGCCCTTCGGACCATCGTTTCGGGATGGTTTGAGTTGGAAGACCTCCGGCAGGATGGGAAGGGTTTCCAGACGCCAGAAGCCATATTTTTTCTTGTCCAGATCTTCGGGCATGCAAAGCTCGACGAGGTGGCCCGCGGCGGAACAGATGACCATATCGTCCCGGTCAAAGACCTTGCCCCGCGCCTTGAAGCCCCCGAGGGCTTTGGCGATGTCGCGGGCGACGGACGGTTTTTCGGTGATGACGAGCTTCTTGGACATGACCTCTTTCCTTTAACAGATGAATTTCAAAAACATCAAAACGCCTTCGGCGCACGTGGCAATGGACGCCGGTGGAAATCGCCGGACGGGCGATTTTTGGGAAAATACCCAATGTAACCCTGCGTTCGGTGATCATAACCCGGTTAGGGTTTCGCAGGGAAGGTGGTTTATATGGCAAAGATTTCCCGGAGTCAATGATAATCAACGTATGGCATGTCTGAGGCGGCCGAGCGGCTCATTCTTTGCGGAGGAACTGTTTGCCCGGCATCTGCCGGATGAGGCCGCCAAGCTCCAAAACAAGCAGGGCGTTCTGGACTTCCTGGGCCATGAGGCCGGAGGAGGCGATCAACGTGTCGATATCCACCGGTTGGGTTGAGGGGATCAGGGAGAACAACTTTTTGGCCGGTTCGCCAAGGCCCGCGACATCACACGCCAAAGTGCGTGCGGGGGCCGATTCATGATGGGGTCCAGTCGTCTCGGACCCGCGAGCGGGCGACGGTCCGGAGGAACCTCCCAAAGCAGGAGGGGGGTCCGATTCACGATGGCGTTCAAAAGTCCCCTGACGGCAAGGCGGCGTTGGTTCATCGGAAACCGGCGGGAGTCTCCCCGCCTGGGGAAGGACCTCTTCAAGGATATCCTCCACGTTTTCGATCAGCATGGCTCCCTGTTTGATCAGCCGGTGCGTCCCCCGAGAGCCGGCGGCGCCGATCTCCCCCGGAACGGCGAAGACCGAGCGTCCCTGCTCGGCGGCAATGCGTGCGGTGATCAAGGAGCCGCTCTTCTCGCCGGCTTCCACGATGACAACCCCGAGGGAGATCCCGCTGATGATCCGGTTCCGCGACGGAAAATTTGGGGCGTTGGGGGGCGTGCCGAATGGAAATTCGGTGACCAGGGCGCCGTGGGCTGCGACGGTCTCCGCCAGTTCGCTGTTTTCCGGCGGATAGACGATGTCGAGACCGCAGCCCAGTACGGCGATGGTCCTTCCTTTTCCGGCAAGGGCGCCGCGATGAGCCGCGGCGTCGATCCCCCGGGCAAGGCCACTGACGATGGTGATCCCCCTGAGGGCGAGTTCGCGGCTGATCTTTTCCGTGGTGTAGCGGCCATAGACGGAGGCGAGGCGCGATCCGACGACCGCCACAAAAATTTCCGCCGGCCGGAGCGATCCCTTCACGTAGAGGAAGGGCGGGTAGTCATAGGTGTTCAGCAGGTTCGGGGGATAGAGGGAATCTTCACAGGTGACGATGTCCACGCCGTGTTCCGCCGCCCGTTCAATCTCCCGTTCGGCCATTTCCCAGTTGGAGAACGAGCGGATGTGGTCTGCCGTCTTCGGCCCGATTCCCGGAATGATCTTGAGGGTCTGCGCGGTGGCGGCAAAGACCGCCCGCGGCGATGAAAAGGCCTGAAGAAGGGTCCGGAAACCCACACAGCCCACCTCTTCCACCGCCTTGAGGGCGATCCAGTATTTCAGCGATTCCCGGTCCATCGATTTTCTTGCGCCGCCCCCTCATTTACCGTTTGAAACGCACCCGATTATTTCGGAAAATGTATGAAATTGTAGGAAGATATAATCGGATCTCCGAATGGTGTCAAGTCTTTTGATGGCGGAAAAGCGTTGCGTTCTTTGGTGCTTTGGGTTAGAAGCGATCAATAGATGATCGGTAGGGAGTGGTTATGGCAAGGCCTTTTTTCACCACAATGATCCTTCTTTTGCTCGTGCTTTCGGCAGTGAAGACCTTTGGTCAGAATCTTCCGGGAATCCGTCCGGTTCCACCCGACGATCTGGATTCCTTCCATTCGGACGTGGTGGCGAATCCTCAGGAAATCGACCTCGGCGCCCTCAATCCGGGAGGGGAGGCGAATGGGACATTCTATCTGAAAAACAGGGGACCGGGGAGCCTGGAGTGGTTCGCGAAAGGACCTGAAGGGTGGAAGCTTTCGGAAAGTCAGAATATCTCGGGACTCGTCGGTCAGACGCCGGAGCCTCTGCGGATCCATCTTGCCTATGTCAGGGAGGTGGGCACGTCGAAAAATCGGAGCTGTTCGTTGATCCTCCGTCTGGAGGCGGGAGGCAATGTGGCCACCCTGCGCCGCGAGCTCCCTGCCGGAGAGCTGCGGGAAGAGATCCGTTTGCTTTATGATGGCGGAACGATCTCCCTCTCCTTCCGTGCCAGCCTTCTTGAGATGAACCCGAGGCCTCTTTTGGAGGCGTCGCCTCTCCGGCTGGATTTCGGAACGATCCGCCCGGGCGAGCAGACTACGAAAAAGATTCTCCTGAAAAATCGGGGACGGGAGTCTCTGAAGTGGAAAGCGGGTGTCGCGGGTGGCAGGGGAATGCCGTCGACAGCGCCGCCTCTCGTGGGGAGGTACATCTCCTTTCGAAACGAGGTGGCCGGTGCGGGCTCGCCTTCATTCAGCGGGCCGCTTCAGGAGGGGCTCGAACTTTCCGGAAAATGGGCGGAAGAGGGGGGCTATCCCTCCGGACAGGGCGCGCAGAGCGTTCTGCGCTACCGATTTACGGGGACGGGAATCAACCTTATTTTCTGGAAATCTCCGGATGGCGCTCCCTTCAGCGTGTTCCTCGATGAGCAATTTGTAACCCTGATCGAGGGCTACGCAGAGCGCCGGGAGAGAGTAGAAGCCCTGGCCGTTGAAGGGCAGCTCGATGGCCCTCACCTCCTCACCATCGTGAACGGGGCGGGGAGGCTGACGGTGGAGGGGGTACGGGTCGTCGGAAAACCGATCCGGAAGGGGCCCCGAGGCTGGATCAGCGTTTTTCCGGACAGTGGCTTCACCTCCCGTGAGACCGATTATGTGAATGTCACCCTCGATACGCGTCGTCTTGCTCCCGGCATTTACGGAGATCGCATCCTCTTGATCTCGAACGGAGGCGAGGCCGATGTGGAGCTTTTTGTCGAGGTTGCAGCGGACACAACGCCTCGATTCCTGGATGTTCATCGCTATCTTGCCGGGTCCGACTACCTCTATACGACCAATCCGCAGGCCGAGGCTTCAAGGCTGCAACTCAAAGGATACCGGCACACAGGGATTGCATTCCGTCTCTTTGCCCCGGGGACGCCGGGAACGACCGATTTCTTCAGGTGGTTCAACCCCTCAAAGGGAGACCACTATTACTCCTACGATCCCAAAGGGGGAAAACCGCTTCACGGCTATCTTCAGGAGGGCGCCATCGGAAATATCGCGACCTCGCGTCTCTCAGGCACAAGAGAACTCTACCGCTGGTTCAATCCGGCGACGGGCGGCCATTTTTATACGACCGACCAGTCGGGTGAAGGGATCACCAAAAAAGGTTATCGCTTCGATGGGATAGCCGGATTCGTCCGTTGAACCAGGTAATGGAAAAAAGTGTGCATTCGGTTCTTGACAAAAGACGGCAAAGGGTTTATATACTGCCTTCTTTGAATGGGACTGAATGCAGTGCGTCGCGAGGATAAGCGCCTGTAGCTCAGCTGGATAGAGCAACGGACTTCTAATCCGTGGGTCGAGAGTTCGAATCCCTCCAGGCGCACCAGTCATGGATGGTGGGTGTAGCTCAGTTGGTTAGAGTGCCGGGTTGTGGCCCCGGAGGCCGAGGGTTCAAATCCCTTCACTCACCCCAAATATCGCGTCCGGCCGCGACTTGGAAACGGAATAAGCGCCCGTAGCTCAGATGGATAGAGTCGCAGACTTCGAATCTGTTGGTCGTAGGTTCGAATCCTACCGGGCGCACCAATTTCAGGTGCTGACACAAAACGACCGCATATGGGCCCTTAGCTCAGCTGGTAGAGCAACTGACTCTTAATCAGTAGGTTGTCGGTTCGATCCCGACAGGGCTCACCATATCAAAACAAGGGGTTACGGAGAAATGGCCGTAGCCCCTTTTTCTTTGCCAATCATTTGGTCCCGCCGTAGTCCCGTTTTTTATGAAAACACCGCCAAAAATGTTCAAAGGGCATTTCATTTACAGTAGTCAATATTGGACAACGTGACTATTCGTACCGTTGAACATGATATCGTCCTCACCCAGGACATTATCTTTGATTACCTCACGACCCGGAAGAAAACCCGGTCCTGAAATTGAATTATTGAGCAGGCTTTATTTAAACAAGTCAGCATGAGTTCCAGTGCGTTCAAAAATGATCATATTTCCCTCAAGCCGGTAAATCAAAAGCCAGTCCGGTTGAATATGACATTCCCGACGGTCTTTGAAATTGCCAATCAGGAGGTGATCCCTGTGTTTGCGTTCCAGCGGTATTTCGTCAATGAGTTTACGAACGACGGACTTGATGATTTCAGGATCAGAGCCGCGCTTGATCATCAGCTTCAGATCTTTTTCAAATCGGTTTGTATAGACGGGCGTCCGCATCAGACACCCAACCTCTTGAACATATCATCGGCGTCTTTACACTCTACAAGTCCCTTGCCCTGTTCACTGTCCTGAAAAACCTTCAGAGTTTCGTCATTCGGAATTTCAACGGGGAAGGGCAGGCCACGTCGCAACTTTACCTGCCGGAAAAAGATATTGATCGCCTCCGTGGTTGACATACCCAGGCTTTGCAGGATTTCCTCAACCTCGTTTTTAAGTTCCCGCTCGGTGCGCGCGTTGATCATTGCTGTCCGTGCCATATTTTTAACCTCAATAAATTTTCCACCATTGTATGACATCTGCTTTACATTATCAAGCATCTATTTCGTTGACAACATCTATTTCGTTGAGTTCACAACCTGTCCGCCTTCGGCTTCGGCCCTGCCATTCGTCGCAAATACCTTTTCCAATGTTGCTGCGCCGTCCCTCAATCGACTATCAGACATTTTCGCATACCGCGCCGTTATGGTGCCTGTGGTGTGGCCAAGGCTCCGCTGTACCAAATAAAGGTCGTGGGTGCTTTCTTAAAGGTGCGTAGCCATACTGTGCCGGAGGGTATGAAAAGTCACTTTCTGCTTTCTGTCTGTAACACCCCTGTTTAGTCCCAACTCTTTCACGGTATCGGCGAACACTTTCGATGCTTGCGCCATGACTCCAATATGACCCCTTATCGCTTCCATTATTTAATGAGAACAAATTTACCGTGGGTAAAGACGTATGATATCTCCAACGATCAATAAGAGAGCTAATCCGCTGGCTTTACCGGTTATCTATTTTCTAAAAAAATTCTTGACATCCCGAAAAGTGCCGGGTATGTTGTTAACAATTATGGTGCCAAGTATGTTGATATTATGTCGGCAAGTGGCCATGCGAACGGTGTTCATGCAGTAACTCTAACCGATTTGCATATTGTAAAGCGTTCCTGATTCGATGCCCTGTGGTTTCAGGGAAGGATGCTCATGAAACTCTTCGAACCTACCGACATCGGCCCCCTGGAGTTGAAGAATCGACTCGTCATGACAGCCATGTCCACCCGGCTGGCCGGGCCCAGAGGCGAGGTCACGGACCGGCTCACCGAATACTACGCCGTCAGGGCGGCGGGTGGCGTGGGGATGGTCACAGTAGAGGAGGCTTCCATCCATCCGCAGCTTCCCCATGTGCCCAATGCGCTGGGCGTCTACGGCAACCATCTCCTTCCCGGACTGCGGAACCTGACCGGACGCATCCATGATGCCGGCGCACGCGCTTCATTGCAGATCGGTCTCTATTTCCGTCAAGCAGTCAACGGATTCCCACGCTTTGCCGCTTCGGCAGACGCCCCGGACTGCGGGCCGGGCTGCATGCAACTCACCCCCGACGAGATCCATTACCTGACAGGCCTTTTTGTCGATGCGGCGATCCGTACCCGGGAGGCCGGTTTTGATGCCGTCGAGATTCATGCCTGCCACGGCTGTATCCTCTCCGAATTCCTATCGCCCTATTGGAACCGGAGAACCGATGAATATGGCGGCGACTGTTCCGGTCGATTCCGTTTTGCCCTGGAGATCCTGGAGGGCATACGCCGGAGTCTCGGTTCCGGTTATCCGGTCATCTACAGGATCTCGGGCAGCGAGTTCCATCAGGGCGGTTTTACGCCCGAGGACGGAATCGCCCTATCATGCGCCCTGGAAAAGAGGGGCGTCACCGCCATCAACGTATCCGGCGGACTCGGTCATATCAACCACATTTCCATCCCTCCCAGCGACGTGTCGCGGGGCATCCTCCTGCCCCTGGCCCAGGGGATCAAATCGGCGGTCAAGGTGCCGATCATCTGCGGAAATTCACTGACCCCGGAGATGGCGGAACGGGCCACTACCGAAGGCCAGACGGATCTCGTCGGTCTGGGTCGCCCCCTGATCGCCGATCCCGAGTGGCCTGTTAAGGTTCGGGAGGGTCGGGCCCGTGAAATCCGCGCCTGCATCCGCTGCAACCAGGGCTGTTTCGGGGGATTGCGCGATTTAAAGACGCCCGGCCTGACCTGCCTTTACAATCCCGCCGCCGGACGGGAACTGGAGCGGACTCTTCATCCCGCCGGCGTCAAACGAAAGGTGGCCGTCATCGGCGGAGGCCCGGCCGGCTGCGAAGCGGCGCGTGTGGCCCGCTTGCGGGGTCATGACGTTCTGCTCATAGAAGAGGAGGGACGGCTGGGCGGTCAGTTCAATCTGGCCGCACTTCCTCCGAAGAAAGACGATTTTACAAAGCTTGCCGAATTTTACACCCATGAACTCCCGCGGCTCGGCGTGGAGGTGCGTCTGAACACCGAGGCCACTCCCGAGCTGATCGAGACGCTGGTGGTCGACGCGATCATCGTCGCTACGGGTTCGAGGCCTGTCGTACCCCGGATGCCGGGGTCGCATCTGCTACACGTGACCACAGCCCATGACGTCCTGGCAGGCAAGGTGACGATCGGTAAGAGTCCGGTGGTCGTGATCGGCGGAGGGGCCACCGGCCTGGAGACGGCCGATTATCTCTCCGAACGGGGACTGGACGTCACCGTGATCGAGATGCTGGACGCGCCCGGGCGGGACATGATGCCCGGAATCGGGGTGCGGGAGGCGCTTCTGGCCAGACTGGACGCGAAGAAGGTTAGAATTCTCACCGGCCACCGGGCCATGGCCATCGAACCGGATGCGGTTGTTGCATCTGACAGACCCCTGAAGGGAGGTGGAAACGAAATCCGGATTTCAGCGCGGAGCGTGGTGTTCGGCTTGGGCAATCGTGCTGAAGAGACGATGAGCCGGCTGGAACCGGCGTTCTGCTGCCGGAACCTGTTGTGCGGCGTTGGGGACTGCCGATTCCCGGGCAATGCCATGAACGCCATTCATGCGGCTTACGACCTGGCCGCAACCCTATAACAATATTGTGAACCTCTTTTGAAAGGAGAGAGCATCATGAAAAATGGTACGAAACTGGTTCTAATCGGTTTTATGTGCGTATCAATGCTTTTGTTGTCGTTTTCCCCGGCCATGGCGGTCAAGAGGATCCGCACCGGCACCGTGGCCCTCCCGGAGACCACGCTCCATCAGGCGCTGGTGAAATGGCAGGCCATTTTGCAGGAGAAATCCAAAGGCGAACTGGCGGTCACGATCCTTGACCGCGGCGTCATGGGCGGCGATCGCGAGATGATCGAGGCCTGCCGTCTGGGCACTCTGGATTCGGCCGTCGTCAGCGGGTCGGTCCTCTCCAACCTGGTTCCCCAGTTTTTCATGATCCCTCTCCCCTACCTTTTCAACGATCATGCAGAAGTCAACGCCTATCTGGACGGACCTTTGGGCGCCAAACTGTTCGGCATGCTGGAGCCCAAGGATCTGGTCGGTCTGGGCTGGGCGACCTGGTCTTTTAGGGGCGTCTGGAACAACGTCCGTCCGATCGTCAAACCCGATGATATCAAGGGTCTGAAGATCCGCACGGTCGAAACGCCGCTGGACATGTCGACGATGAACAGCATGGGCGGCGTGGCGACCCCGATGTCCTGGAACGAATGCCTCCTGGGGCTGCGTCAGGGAACCGTGGACGGCATCTCCACCACCTATGGCCTGGGTTACGCCCTGAAACTCTATGACATCTCCAAATTCGCGACCCAGACCAAGCATTACTACGAAACCGCCCCCCTGATCATGGGCAAGAAATTCTTCGACAAATTCACCCCCCAGGAACAGAAGCTGATCAAGGAATCCGCGGCGGAAGCCCTGCGCTGGGCGAGGATGGAACAGGCCAAGGTGGACGAGGCAAGCGCCGCGCTGCTCGAGGCGAAGGGCGTCAAGGTCAATACCATTCCAGCGGAGACCTTCGAGATCTTCCGCCAGCGGACGCGGCCGGTTTACACCCAGTTCGTGGACAAGATCGGCAAGGAGTTCATGGACGAGTCCATGGCCTTCATCGAGAAAAACAGGAAGAAATAGCACTCCCTTACCACACCCGGGGTGGTTTGATGATCACCCCGGTAATGGAGGCCTGGCATGCTTGCGGAAAAGGTTTTGAATTGCATCGAAAAGATCCTGGAGGTGATCTGCACGGTTTTCGTAGGAGCCATCGTTCTGGTTCTGTTTTACGCGGTGGTCATGCGTTACGGATTTCACAAACCGCCTGCCTGGTCCATCGAGGTGAGCCGGTTCATGTTCCTGTGGATGGTCATGTTCGGCGCCGCCCTGGTCACCCGGGAGAAAAGCCATATCGAGATCGACTTTATCGTGAATTACCTCCCCCTGAAGATCCGCTTCTTCTGGATCAACTTGCTGCGGCTGGTGATGCTCGCCTTTTGCGGCGTTCTGATCTATTACGGCATCAAAATCCTTCCGATCGTTGGCCAGGCGAATACGCCGACGCTTGAGATCTCCATAGGGTGGCTTTACGCCGCTGTGCCCGCCGGCGGTTTTCTGATGGGCATCTATATCCTTGAACTGCTCATCCGCTCCCTTCGCGAGGGATACCGTTCGGAACGTCTCGATGAGGGGAGCAGCTTATGATCCAATATATCGTCATCGCGTTTATCGCAACGGTCCTGACGGGCCTGCCCCTGTTCTTCGCCTTCGGGTTTGCGGCCAGTATGGCCTGCTGGGTGGCGGATCTGCCCCTGGAAGCCATTGCCCAGCAGATGATGATCGGGATGGACTCCTTCGCCCTTCTGGCCATTCCCGGCTTCATCCTGATCGGCGACATCATGTGTCAGGGGGGGATCGCCAAGCGGGCGGTGGATTTCTGCGTCGCCCTCATCGGCCACTTCCGGGGCGGCCTTTCCATGGTGGCGGTGTTGGCCGGCATGATCATGGGCGGCATCTCCGGATCGGCCGTCGCCGACACTGCAGCGATCGCCACGACCATGATCGCCCCGATGGAGGAAGAAAAATACCCCCGGGACTTCTCAGCGGCGGTCGTCGCCACGGCCGGCCCCCTGGGGAACATCATCCCCCCCTCCATCCCGATGATCATCTACTCCATGACCTCCGGCCTGTCGCTGCTGGATCTGTTCCTGGCCGGATACATCCCCGGGATGATGATCGGCCTGAGCCTGATGGTCTTCTGTTATTATACCTCCAAGAAACACGGCTACGGCCGGACCAACGCCCATTTCTCCTGGCAGAGGATTATGGTGACATTCAAGCGGTCGTTTTTGGCCATCCTGACGCCGATCATCATTGTCGGCGGCATCGTTTCGGGCATCTTCACGCCGACGGAGGCGTCCATGGTGGGGGCCATTTACTGCCTCATCGTGGCCATCCTCGTCTACAAGGAGCTCCGGTGGAGCGACATGCCCGGGATTTTGCTGAAGTCAGCCAAAGCGTCGGCGAAACTGGTCATCATCATGGCCATCGGCTCGGTCTTCTCCTATATCTGCATCAGTGAGGGCGTTCCCGAGATGATCAAGCGGTTCATCTTGAGCATCTCCGAAAACAAACTGGTCATCCTGCTGATGTTGAATGTTTTTCTGCTCTTCTTGGGATGCATCCTGGATATCCTCGTTGCCACGATCATCCTCGTTCCGATGCTCGTCCCCATGGCAGACGCCGCGGGGATCAACCAGCTCCACCTGGCCATGATGTTCGTCATCAACATGTCCATCGGTCTTCTGACGCCTCCCGTCGGGTATTCCCTGTTCGTGGCGTCCACCATTTCCAAAGTGCCGGTGGAAAAGATCGCTATCAGAGAAGTCCCGATCCTGGTAACCATGGTCATCATCATGATCCTGGTTATGCTCTTCCCCCAGATCACTTTGTTTGTTCCGGAGTTGATCCGCTGAGGGTGTCGCCAAAATCGGATGCACGAAGGCGCGTCAGGGTTGCGCGAGATGAAAACAAGACAAGGAGATGGAAATGCGCTATGTTCATGAAAAAGAAGTGAAAGGGCTCGATCTCCCGGGCCGGAACTGGAAAAAACTGATCGATCCGGAGACGAGCGGTTGCAAAAACATGATCCTCGGGGTGGTCACCTTTCCTCCCGGGAGCGACCCCGGCGCCCATAGCCATGCCAACGAAGAGGAGATCATCTACGTGATCTCCGGTAAGGGTGAAACCAAAGTGGGAGACAAGATCTATCCCCTTGAACCGGGTGTCGCCGTCTTTACCGAACCCGGGGTTCCCCACGGCGTCAAGACACTGGGCGACGAGCCCCTGATCTTGATCAGTGTCTTCAGTCCCCCGGTACGACCCGGTTCGTACGACAAGAAATAGCAGTTCATTTGCCGCGGAGACGGCTTAAATTTCAGGAGGAGAATAGAGTATGGAAAGAAAAGCTTTGGTGAACGAAGTGAAAGAGTATTTCGTCGATTCCGACCACTGGCGCCGCTTATGTGCATCTCTTCAGGATCCCGATCCTTGGGGTACCCACATCCACGCCTATGCCGAGACGTCTGTTCATCCGGAATCCCTGGAAAAGATCATGACGGAGTACTTCAAGCGAATGGGTTGGCCCTCTGCCCGAAAGATCGATCACATGGCCCCCAAAAGAGGCATGGGCAGCCTGCATGGCATTGAGGCCGAGGGGAAGCCCCATTGCGACTACCAGTGGTTTTTCAAGAAGGATGTCGGACTTCGGGCCTGCGACGGCGGAGAATCCGGATGCAACCTGCTGATCTGGAACCGCTGGTACATCAATCGTTTCTACGATCAGTTCAATTTCCGGAAGGTAGGGCCGGCCGAGGAGAAGGCGCTGGAAGCGTATTTCAAATCCGAGCACTGGCTCAACGGTCTGAAGTTGCCCGTTCTGCCCACGACGAATCACCTGCACATCAATGTCCATTCCAGCGTACATCCCGACTATATCCAGAAGTACGCCGAGGCTTCCCTCAAACGGGAGGGGATCAAGATTTTCTACACCTGTCCCAACGTCTACCTGGTTGACGGCAAATACCGCAACAAACTGGTCTTCATGAGCCGGTCTCCCGAAGTGGTTTTCGACATCGGCTGGAAATTTACACCCGACGTAATAATCGAGCCGGCCTGGGAAACGTGGATTTTCGAGGCGAATCCCGGCTATGACGTTTGGTCGTCGGATATGCTGGCCGAGGTCATGGACGCTCCCTACGTAAAGTTGACGGACACCGAGATCGAAGAGGTGCTCCAGGCCTGCCGGTTCCCGAAATAGCCGGAGGGGAGGATAGGCCGTCCTTTTTCGGTCGAGACTCACCCCCGAAGGGGGAGACTCGACCGATCACTCCAGCTCATCGCGCTTTGGTTCAACACGTGAACGTCATCATGGTGAGGTAAGGGTATGGTTGCCACGGGAAAAAAGACGACGCCCAAAAAAAGCAAGATGGATTTTCAGTCCTTCGTATTACGGATCGAGAACATGATCTTGACCGGTAAATTCAAGCCGCGGGAAAGACTGATCGAGGCGGCCTTGTCCGAGATGTTCGGGGTGAGCCGCTATACAGTGCGAGATGCCTTCAAGGTTCTGGAAACCAAGGGTATGGTGACTGTTACTCCCTTCCGTGGAGTGGTTGTGAGTGAACTCGGCCAACAGGAAGTGGAAGAACTCTTCGTGATCCGCGCGGCACTCGAACAGGTTGCCCTCCGACTGTCCACGCAAAACACAACGACCGTAGACATCAAGGTGCTCCGGAAAATGGTCAAAAAGATCGAGGATGCCTTTCAAGACGACGACTTTGTGGCCATGGTCGCAGCGGATACCAACTTTCACGACTACGTTTTCCAGATGTCGCGGAACAAAACCTTGCGCCGCATGATCAACGACCTCCGGAACCGCTGCCACATCATCCGTTATTCCGCTTGGTCCTCGCCGATCATCCTCCAAAAGGTCATGGGTGAGCATCAGTTGATCGTCGACGCCATCGAGGCCCGTGATGTAGCGGCTCTGAATGACTTGTCGGAAAGGCATATCAGTCACGGCAAGGAGGCTTACCTGCTCCGTCTGAAGGCGGAAAACGCCCTCTTGAAGTGAACCGGCGCCCGCGGCGGACTTTTGTGCAGGTGCCGCACGGACGGACCCGTTTCAACAGAGAAGATGATCATGGATTTATTTTCACCTTTTGACATTAAAAATGTCCATTTCAAGAACCGCGCCGTTATGGCGCCCATGGTGATCAATTGCGCCGGTGATGATGGGTCCATTACACCGGCATTCGAAGATTTTTACATTGCACGAGCCAGGGGTGGCGTCGGATATATCGTACTTGGCGGCACATTCGTCCATCATGACGGCAGGGGCTTCGGCCGCCAGCTCGGCATTGACCGAGACGATCTGCTCCCCGGATTGACCGGCCTGACTTCCAGCATCCGGCAGCATGCCCGGCTGGGGGTCCAGTTGAGTTTCAAGAGCGTCGGCCGCCCTCCTGAAACCTTTGATCTGGAACAGATCCGCTCCTACCGGCGCGCCTTTGCCCGGGCTGCCGTCCGCGCCCGGCAGGCCGGTTTCGACGCGGTGGAGCTCCACGCCTGCCATGACTACTGGCTCAATTATTTCCTCTCGCCCTATTTCAACCGTCGTAACGACCAGTACGGCGGAAGTCTCGACAATCGTTTTCGCCTGCTGCGTGAAACGACGGAAGAAGTCCTCTCGGCGGTAGGCGGCGAGATCCTGGTCGGCGTCCGTCTGAGCATGGCCGACTTTGTCGAGGGTGGTCTGGGTCTTGATGAGACCCTTGAGATAGGCCGCCGTCTTGAGGAAGTCGGGGTGGATTACCTGAGCGCATCGGCCGGGATCGGGCTCACCCAGTTCAGGATGTCTCCGCCGTCGGACGTCCCGCGGGGCCGCCTGCTGGTTTACGGCCGGGCGCTACAGCAGACGGTTTCGATTCCGGTGATCGGCGTTGGACGCCTCGACCGTTCCGCTGTCTTCCGCGAGGCGGTGGAAGGAGGCCATGTCGGCATGGCTGCCGCAGCCCGCGCCTTCATTGCGGATCCTGAGTTCGCAATCAAGATCGAGCAACACCGGGAGGGCGAGATCCGGCCCTGCCTGGCCTGCAATTATTGCCTGACCTGTCTCCATCAGGGAAAGGCTCTACGCTGTACGGTCAATCCTTTCATCGGTCGCGATCTGTTTCAACCGGAGCCGTTGTCGAAACCGATTCGCGTTCTGGTTGCGGGAGGCGGCCCGGCCGGTATGACGGCTGCAACGTTCGCGGCGCTACGGGGTGCACAGGTCCGCTTGATCGACAAAGGACCGATATTGGGTGGTATGTTGACCATCGCTAAACGGCCACCCTTCAAGGAACCCATCGCCGACCTGGCGCGCTATCTGGAAGATCGGGCCCGTTCGGCTGGGGTAACTGTGGGGCTTAATCAGGAATTCTCACCCACGATTCTGGCGGAGCATGAACCGGATCAGGTGGTCGTGGCCACCGGTTCCCTCCCTTGGGCGCCGGAATGCATGTGCATGAGTGACAGCCGGGTGGTCACCGCCGAGAGCGTTCTGCAGTGGGACCGGATCCGCCCCGGGCGTTACCTGGTCGTAGGCGGCGGCCTGGTCGGTCTGGAAACCGCCGAGTACCTGGCCGAACGCGGCGGCGAGGTGACCGTGGTGGAGATGCTCGACCAGGCGGGAGCGGGGCTCGGTCCCATTCGGCTGAAGCTGATGCTGGATCGCCTGATCAAAGCCGGCGTCAACCTCCTCGTAAAAACCAGGGTGATCGCCGTCCTGGACGGCTCACTCCGGGTGGAAACGGGCGGCAGGGAGCACACACTGGGCCCCTGTGAGGCCGTGGTGGTGGCCGCTGGTTACCGCTGCAACCCGATTCCGTCGCCGGTTTTCGGCGACGGCGTCAAGGTGCAGGTTATTGGGGATGCCTGCCGGGTCCGATCCATTGTCGAGGCGATTGGGGAAGGTTTCGACGCCGCCATGAACATCGGAAAGTAAACGGATTCCAGGGACGAAGCGTTCCCGGGCGACCCTGAAAGGGATGGATAGAGAGTGAAGCGGATCGCACCAGCCATCGGCAAGGGGGAAAGGGATTTGGGGGACCTGCGGGCTCTACTGTCCGGCGTACCGGGCGTGACCAACCGCGGATGGCTGGGGGGTATTGCACGGTAGTCCTCTGCTCGCTGGAAGACGGCTGGGCCCTGTTCGACACGGGCCATTACAATGATCGTCATCTTCAGCATGGGCGCCGGTGGGGTCGAGTTTCTGATTCCGTTCCGGTGGGAAGTCAAAGTCAGCCTTTATCCCGATAAGCCGGACAGGCCGGTAATGAATCTGCACAGGCCGGAAGGACCCGACCGGGTCTAACGGCCGCAATACATTTTTTATGGGACGCATGAAACGCGGAAGGGTGGTTGATCTTAAAATGACATCTTAACACCAATAACAGGAGGAGCGAAAATGAAACAAACAAAAATTGCATCAGCAGTGGTCATCTCTATGATGCTGGCATTTGCCCTCGTGGCAAACGCCGCCGAGTTCACCATGAAGTTCGCCAACCCGGTCTCCAAGGAACATTCCTGGGGCAAGGGCGCGGAGAAATTCGCGGAACTGGTGACGGAGGCCACCAAGGGAAGCGTGTTGGTCCAAGTCCATCATGCCGGCACCCTGGGGCAGATCCGCGAGACCCTGGAAATGGCGAGGGTGGGTACGGTGGACTTCGTAGTGGCCGGCACGGGCCATGTCAGCGCTTACACACCGGAAATCGGCATCACGGTGTTGCCCTATCTTTGGAAAGACACGGAGACCATGTTCAAAGCCCTGGACGGACCCTTCGGCGCCGCCATGGACAAGGCCCTGGAGAAACAGGGGCTTGCACTTTCCGGGTGGTGGGACAACGGCTTCCGCCACATCACCAACAAACGCCGCCCGATCATGAAACCCGACGATCTGAAAGGCCTCAAGATCCGCTGTCTGCCTGCCAAGGTTCATGTGGCCTTCTTCAAGGAACTGGGAGCGGTTCCGACGCCGATGGGTTGGACGGAACTGTACCAGGCGCTGCAGTCGGGTGTCGTCGATGCCCAGGAAAATCCGCCTTCGATGGTTTACACGGGCAAGTTGCACGAGGTTCAGAAGTTCTATTCTCTGTCCGCACACGTCAATGAGCCGGGAATTGTAGTCGTCAGCAAGGCATCCATGGATAAACTGCCTGCCGACCTGCAGAAGGCTGTCAAGTCCGCCGCACAGAAGGCGGCCGTCTGGCAGCGGGAATTGAACCTCAAGGACAATGACTCCGTCATGAAGAAACTCGTCGCCGAGGGGCTGAAGATCAATGAAGTGCCGAAGGAAACCATTGAGGTATTCCGGAAGGCCGCCCAGAAGGTCTACCCGGGGGCCATCGAAGGATTCGGTCCCGATGGAAAGAAACTGGTCGACCAGATGATCACTTTCAATAAGTAACACCGATCTTGCCGGTCCTTTCTCGTCCGGGAAAGGACCGGCAAGACGGTTTGAAATCGGATTGCGGAGTTCAATCATGTACGATAAATTTCTGCATTACCTCGGTAAATTGATTGAGGCCGGCCTGATCTTGGGAGCGGTGGTGCTTGTGGGCATGGTTACGGCGGAGGTCGTCCTGCGCAAGGGCTTCGAGACCTCCCTCATCATCACCGAAGAACTGGCCCGCTACATGCTGGTGTGGTTGGTTTTCCTGGCAGGCGCCCTCGGCATCCGCGACAAATCGCACATCCGGATCAATGCGCTGGTCAAGCACTTGAATCCACGCCTTCAAGTCATCCTCGCGCTGTGTGCCCACGGGATTTCCCTGATCTTCCTGGGGCTTCTGTTTATCGAAAGCATTCGGATCCTCCCCAAGCAGTTTTCACAGATGTGCATCACCTTTGACGTCTCCATATTTTATTTCTATCTTGCGATTCCGATCGGTTGTGTATTGATGGCCCTGTTCATGTTCCCGAAGATCCGCGAAGCCCTGGCGGGAAAAGCCGTGGAGACGACCAATTTTCAGGAAGAAAGGATCGACAAACACACATGCTGACGCTCGTTCTTGTTTTTATCATTACCGTGGTGATTGGAGTGCCCGTGGCCTTCTGCCTGGGAATGGCCGGCGTCGCTTTTATCCTGATATCTCCCCAATACTCTTTGACCATCCTGCCGACGATGATGTTCGGCGGTATCGACTCCTTTGCGCTGATGGCCATACCCTTCTTCATCATGGCCGGCGACATGATGGGGCGCGCCGGCGTGCTCCCCGGTCTGATCGATCTGGCGGAAAGCGTCGTGGGCCATTTTCGGGGCGGTCTGGCCCATGTGACGATTGTGGCCAGCATGTTTTTCGCCGGTGTAACGGGCGTCGCCGTGGCTGACTGTGCGGCCGTCGGATCCATGCTGATCCCCGGAATGATCAAACAGGGTTACCCCCGCGGTTTTGCGGCGATGGTGACCTCCTGCGCCTCGATCATGGGGCCGATCATCCCGCCCAGCGTGGCCATGCTGATCTTCGCCCACGTTTATGGCGGGGGCATCTCCGTGGGCAAGATGTTTCTGATGGGGGCGGTGCCGGGGGTAATGATCGGCCTGGGGATGATGACCCTCGTCTACCTGATGTCCTTCTACCGTAAATTCCCGGTCACATCGGATCGGCACTTCAGCATTGTAAAGGTTGGGAAATGCTTCGTAAAGGCGATCCCCGGATTGATGGTGCCGATCATCATCCTGGGCGGGATCATCGGAGGCTTTTTCACCGCTACCGAGGCGGGGGCAGTCGCGGTGTCCTATTCCATCCTTGTTGGGTTGTTTCTGACCCGGAAACTCACGTTGAAATCGATCGGTGAGTGCTTCGTCGAGAGTATGAGGATGAGCGCTGTGGTATTCTTGCTTTTGGGAACGGCCAAGATCGTCGCCTTCATCCTGGTCAGCCATCAGGTGCCTCAGAAGGTGGGGGAGCTGTTCCTGATGTACACCAATTCCGCCTTTGTCTTCATCCTGTTTACTGTCATCTTCTTGATTCTGCTGGGATTCGTCCTGGAGGCGGTGGCCACGATGATCATGCTCATCCCGGTCCTGGCCCCCATCGCTGTCAGTTACGGCGTGGAGCCGCACCTGTTCGGACTGATCATCGTCATCACGGTCCAGGTGGCCCTGATCACCCCCCCGGTGGCCCTGGCACTGTTCATTACGACACCCATGGCCCACTGTTCAATCGAAGAAGCAGCGAAGGATCTCTGGCCTTTTTTGGCTTTGATGTTCGGGCTGATCATGCTATTGGCCTTGTTCCCCGGCATCGCGACCTGGTTGCCGACGTTGTTTGGATACAAATAAAGGGATATCGATTATTCATCAGAAGGAGGAAGAAAAATGATCAAGCAGAAAGAAACATACGAAGTTCCTTACGGATACCGCGCCAGGGTCGGTTTGGTCGTAGTCGGCCCGAACCTGAATCCGACCCCGGAAATCTGCCGGATGTTGCCCGACTATGTCCATATGCGCGAAACGCGCATTCACATGGAGCCGGTGGTCAACATCGAGGAGTGTTCCAAGCTGAGCGGACCGCTGGCCAATGCCGCCGGCCTTTTGGCCGAGGGGCTTTGCTCGCCCCTCATCGGCAACCGCTCGGCCATCGCCTTCGCCTGCACGGCCGGCTCGCTCGTCGGCGGGCCCGGCTGGGACAAGAAGGAAGTGGCGATGATGGAGAATGCGACGGCCGATGTCCCCAGCACCCGCTACATCAACGGCCGGCTTGTCCCGTCCAAGGGGTTGCCCGCCACGACCACAGCGACGGCGGTCGAAGAGGCGATGCATTTCATGGGTTTCAAGAAGATCGTGATCACCGGCCCCTATATCGACGAACTCAATGAACGCTTCCGGATTTTCTATACGAACTCCGGGTTCGAGGTTCTCAAGATCAATGGTCTCGGGATCACGGATCTGTATGAGATGGGCGCCACCAAGCCCTCCCAGGCTTACCGGGCAGCCATGGAGGTTTTTCTGCCCGAGGCGGACGGCATCTTCATCGGCTGCACGAATTTCCGCTGCAGCGACGTGATCGAGCAGGTCGAGCAAGATACGGGAAAACCCGTAGTGACTGCGAACCAGGCGACCGCCTGGCATCTCATGAAGCTCCTGGGAATCGGAGACCCGGTCGAAGGTTATGGGGAGTTGCTGCGGCGACCCAGACTGTAAGCATTGTCCTGTGATGTCGGGGACAGGCTTTTCGAAGTCTCCGGCATCCGTACTTATAAGCAAGGGAGTGCGAAAAGAATGAAACGTCTGGCTTTGCTGCACACCGTCCTTTTTTTAGCGGATGTATTCAAAAAAAAGATCGCGGCACGTTATCCCGATCTGGACAGCTTCCATGTGGTGGACGAGAGTCTCCTGCCGGAATTGATGAGATCGGGCGGAGTGATGACGCCTGGTTTGGTCAGAAGGATAGCCACCCAAGCGGGACTCGCCCGTGATGCGGGAGCAGGTCTGATCCTCTTTACCTGCTCATCGACCTCGCCGGCAGTGGATCTGGTTCGGCCGCTGATCGACGTGCCGATCATCAAGATCGATGATCCGATGGCCATGAGGGCCGTCCAGTTGGGAGAAAGAATCGGCGTAGTCTGTACAACAAAAACGACATTCCTGCCCAGTCAGAACCTGATCCGGCAGCATGCGGCCCGTTTGGGAAGAAACGTTCAGGTCCAGGCCCGTCTTGAATCGGCCGCCTTTGATGCGGTCATGGCCGGGGACAAGGCCCGTCATGATGAACTCGTCAAGAATGTCGCAGCGGCACTGAGCCGCGAATGCGATGTGGTTGTCCTGGCCCAGGCATCGATGGCCCATCTGGCCCCGGAATTAAGCGAATCTCTTAAAATACCCGTTCTGGCCGGGCCCGATCTATGCGTGGAAGCCCTGGCCGATTACCTGAAGGACTCATGAACAGGGCATAGAAATCACCTATACGAGACGTGGCGTATAAGGGGGGGAAAATTGAGAAGATTACCGGGATCCCCGGCTTTCATACGAAACGACTGATGCATATCCGGGATATTATGCTGCTTACCCTGTCCCTGGGCGGCCTGGCCACCGGGGTGCTGTGGCCGGCACTAGGGCTGCTGGTTACGCCTTGGACCATGCAACTGCTCATGGTCCAGCTCTTTTTCAGCTTCCTGGGGGTGGATTTCCAGGCATTGGCCCGGCTGCGGCCCAACGATGCCCTGGAGACGGGGGTGATCAGCGTGGTCAAACTCTTCATCTTGCCCGTCCTGCTGTGGGCGATCTGCACCTGCCTGGCTCCCGGATTGGCCTTGTCGGTGCTGCTGCTGAGCGGGGTCTCTACCGGGGTCACCGCTCCCTTCATCGCCACCCTGCTGGGCGTCAGTCCGAACCGCATGCTGCAAGTGGCGGTACTGACCTCCGCCCTGGTGCCGCTTACGCTGCCCTCCCTTGTCAGCCTGCTTTTAGGCCAGCACCTGGAGATACCCTACTCGCATATGGCCCGTCTGCTGGCCGTCATAATGCTGCCACCGGGGATTCTGGTCTTCTTGCTCAAACGCTTTTCCCCCAGGCTGGCGCTGCAAACGGAACGGCTGTCGATGCCCCTGGGACTGCCGCTGTTTTTCTTTATCAACCTCGCCATCATCGCCCCCTTTGCGGGGCAGGTCACCGGCCAGATCGACCGCGTGCTGGTCTCTCTTGGCCTGGCCACGCTGCTGGTTCTGATCTTTGCGGGTTGCGGTCTTGGCATTTCCCAGGTATGGCCCCGTCGGATTGACGGCCTGTCCGCAGCCCTGGGACTCACCTGCATCAACAACGTGCTTGTAGCGGTGTTTGCAGCCCGCTTCTTTGGATCTGATCCCACTCTGCTGGCCGTGTTGTATATGTTCCCGTATTACCTGATCCTCCTTCCCATGCGCTGGGTGGCGCGGCGGCTTAAAAAATAGGATGTCGTGTCCCCAGATCCTCTGCTCGGCTATCGACGCCGAGACGGAACGGGCGAGGTAAGCACCCCGGACGGATATCTTCTCGCCGGTGATTCCGGAATCCAGATCCATTTCCGCTACCCTGTTCTTCCGTTAGATTCATGACCGGCGGCCGAAAACGGCAACATCTGTTCCTCGCCGCTGAACCGGAACGCCAGCGGTTTTTCGTCGATTTCGATGTCTCCCCTAAGTTTCAATTCGGTCAGGAGGGCCGGAGAGACCCATAAGGTCTCCAAAAAAAGCGTATTGGTAATGCAGGCCATCCGCACCTTCTCGGGCTCATGAATCCGTGATAAGGCGGTTTCCAGCGCCACCCTGTCGTTCTCCATGGCAATCGGCAGCCGGGCTGCGGCCCAGAGACCCGTGGTGAGCGCATTGGTATAGGTGGTCTTCATATCCAGCATGTCGATGACCCGGCGCGTGGTCAGATCGGCCAGACCGATCCCCATGGCGTTGCCGTGTGATTCCGGTGTCAGGTTCAGCAACACCACTGTACGATAATCGGGCTGTCTTGTTCCGCCATCCCTGCGCCACATGCCGATCACATTGGGGTCCATGCCCCCCCCCGCTGATGTTCTTTCCCATCTCTCCAACTACGAGAATATCCAGGTCGTCAAAGGGAATCCGAGGAAACAGATCAAAGGCCGTCTTGAGCATTTCCGTATCGGACTCGATGAAGGTCTCCGGCAGGACAAGCCGGACGGTATGAGTTTTTTCAGCCGCATTCTCCAAAACGGCGATGCCGAAAAGGACGGAAACGCGATCCAAAATGATGCGGGTTGCAGGGACAATCGACCCCGCCAGACCGAATTTATGCATGCTCAAGGCGCCCTGGTGTTTTCCGCAACCGACGGTAAGCATTTTGCAGATACCGGACTCGACCTGGCCCCGGAAGGCCGTATGTGGCTTGACCCTGTTGATAAGGACCAGGTGATCCGCCTCCATGACATCTCGCGCGACAAAGACTTCGGCCCCGGAGGGCAGATGACCGAGGGAGATGACATCCATGGAGGATCGGATCGGCGCGCCGACGGAGGCTTCGGTGACGCCCATGTACTCGAGCACCTGCCGTTGGCCGTCGCTGGTGGCCCCGCCGTGGGAGCCCATGGCGGGGATGATGATGGGTTTCAGCCCCAGCATCTTGAGGGAGGAGACGATGGTCGCCACCATGCCGACGATTCCCTGAATACCCCGGGAGCCCACGGCGACGGCGATGGTCTGCCCCGGTGTGAATCGTCCGGACAGATCGCTGCGATCGATCTCGCGGCGGACCGCACCGGAAGGATCGGGTTCAAAGGAATCATCAAATATCTGTTTTACCTTGTAAAGCATCGGGAGCATCATTCGATCCCCTGTTCACAACCGAGCCGCGTCCGGAAGCCCTCCATCAAAGTGACGCCCTCACCAAAAATAGACGGCGAGGACGTCGCTCTGATACCTTCAACCTTCACCGGTCCCGACCTGAGATATCGGACCGGTCCATGCGTTATGATTCGATGCCGGCGAGCCGCTGGGCTGCCTTCATTTTCGCCTGCGTGTTCGACTCCCGAAAGATCGTGAGCCGATGCGCCGCCGGTGAACCGCCGCCGTGGATGTCGGAAATGGTGTCGGCGCTTTCCATGGCCATCTTCTCGATCAGGCGGAACATCTTGACGCGGTCTTCGACCGGCGCGTGGTCACTCCCTTTCAGGTATTTCTTCAAGAGCGGGCCGACCTTGGGATGGTCGAAATCCCGGTCCGACGGCAGATCCGCTACAAAACCGCCCGCGATGTCGATCATCAGCCGCGTCGCCTCGGCCATCTCTTTCCCCTCGTGAATCTTGGAGGCGTTGGCCAGAACCGGGTCGATGAAGTAGGTGCCGGACGGCATCGGCTTGCCTTCATAAGAGGCGGCCAGACTGCAACCGTACAAGGTTTCGGCGCGATGGATCATGTCGGTCACCTTTTCCTTGTGATGGCTGACCTTGTCCGTGCCGTTGTACGCCATCATCGTCAGGGCCGCTCCAACCATGCAGTCGATCTTGCCGGCCTTGCATCCGCCGTGGCTCTGTCGGTGGAAGGCGGAGAAGTAGGCCACCAGGTCAGCGGCGAATTCCACCTCCCCACAGAGAAAGACCCTGTTCCAGGGGACGAAAACGTTATCAAAAATGACCGTCGGGGCGTATTTGGAATAACGCTGGTTGCCGCAGTCGCAACCGTCCTGTTCCCGCGTGTCGAGACTCGACCGGCCGACCACGTGAATCACGCCGGCCGTGTCGCTCGGGATGGCAAAGGCCACGGCAAACTCCTCCTCCCCCTTGCGCAGGGCGCGGGTGGGCAGAACAATGATCTCATGCGCCGACAGGGAACCGGTTTGATGACACTTGGCGCCGCGCACGATGATCCCGTCCTCCCGTTTTTCGACCACGTGAAGGTACACATCCTTGTCCGGCTGCTCCTTGGGGCTGAGGTTCCGGTCCCCTTTGACGTCGGTGACCCCGGCGTTGGCCGTAAAATCGTTCTTCTGCATGTATTTGAGAAATTCGAGGAACCGTTTATTATACTGCGTGCCATATTTCAGGTCGACGTCGTATGTCGTCAACGACAAGGCGACCAAACAGTCCTGTCCGGTGCATCGCTGGAAACAGGTGCCGACACGTTGGCCCAGCAGCCGATTTATTTTGACACGGGCCACCAGATCCGCAACCGACGTCGGCGGATTGTTGAAACGGTTGATCGGTTCATCGATCAACTTGCTTTGGGTCACGATCAGCTTCCGATATTCGGGGATCTCCGCCAGCTCATAGGTGGCCCCCGTCGCTTCGATGCCGGCCCGAAGGCGCGGATTGTCCAATACGTTTTCGATCTTTTCCCCGGACATGTAAACCGTCGGCTTCAGCTTCCGAAGCGACTCGATATACTCCGTTTTCGTCATCAGTCCCATCTCTCTTCTCCTTTTCTCCTCAGAACTCAAACCTCTATTCTGTCCTGAATCGTAATGGCAAAATCCGGGCAAATGTACAGACAGCGCAGGCAACCGATGCATTTGTCCGTATTTTCCGCAACCGCAGGTTTATAACCGCTGGGGTTGAACTGCTCGGATTGCTTGAAAATGCCGAGGCTGCACACCTCCCGGCAGTAGCCGCAATCCTTGCAGATGAGTTCATTGACCGTCACGTCGAAGTCGCGGAGATCACAGGACATACAACGGGCGGCCTCCGCGATGGCCTCTTTTTTCGGATAGACCTGTTCCACCGCATCGAACGTGGTGCGCCGTTTCTTCAGGCTGATCTTGCGGATATCGGGTCGCACGGCGCCCGGCGGCCGGGTCTCGGGCGGTTCCGGATTCATCTCGTCCGACAGGGGTTCCACGATGCCTCCCCCTCCCAGAAACCGGTCGATGGATGCACAGGCCAGTCTTCCCTGGGCGATGGCCTCGATGATGGTCGATGGACCGCTGACGGCATCTCCTCCGGCAAAAATCCCCCTCTTTGGCGTAGCGAGATTGCGCTGATCCACACGGACAGTTCCGTTTTTCCGGCCTTCCAGACACAACGAGGCAGCATCCGCGGACTGACCGACCGCCATGATCAGGGTATCAAAACCCAGCGCATATTCGCTGCCGGCGACAGGAACAGGGGCCCGTCTGCCGGATGTATCGGCATCTCCCAGTTGCATCCGGATACAGGTCACCTGATCTTTTTCGATCTTTACAGGGGCCGTAAGATATTCAACGTGCACCCCCTCTTCAATCGCTTCGCTGATCTCCTCGCTTCCGGCAGGCATTTCCACCCGCGTCCGGCGGTAAATTTGCACCACTTCGGCGCCGAGACGAACAGCCGCCCGAGCGGCATCGACGGCCGTATTGCCGCCTCCCACCACAACCACCTTCCTGCCGATAACCTGTAGATTTCCTTCATTAACCATTGTCAAAAAGGTGAGACCATCGACGATTTGATCCAAATCCTCACCCGGGATTCCCATCTTTGCAGGCTTCCAGGCGCCCGTGGCCACAAAAACCGCATCAAAACCCTTCACCAGCAACGATTCCGCCGAGGATACCTGTACGTCCGTCACCACCTCGACGCCGCCGGCTGCGATCCGATCGATCTCCCGATCCACAATATCCTCGGGCAGGCGATATTCGGGGATGCCATAGCGCAGCATACCCCCGGCCAGAGGAAGCGCTTCATACACGGTGACGTTGTGGCCCTGAATGTTGAGATAGTAGGCGGCGGTCAGTCCGCAGGGTCCCGAACCGATGACGGCAATCTTCCTGCCGGTACGGGTTCGTTTGATCGGAATCGGCGGCTTCCCGTCGCCCCTCTCTGCGGCAACGCGCTTGAGCATGCGAATGGCAACGGCCTGATCATACTGTATCCTCGCGCACTTTGTCTCGCAGGGATGAACACAGGCATAGCCGCAGACAAAGGGAAACGGGATCCGTTCACGGATGACTGCCAACGCCTGATCGAAATGTCCCTCCCGGATATGCCGAACATACCGAGGTACATCAATGCCCGCCGGACAGGCTTCCTGGCATGGGGCTGTTGATTTCTTTCTGCTCTCTTGGGCTCCCACGTTTGTTCTCCTTTCAGAACAATGCTTTTCTATTGCACCGAAACCGCCGCCCTCCCGATAGGCTGAGGAGAGGTTATCGGAGATTTGTCCTCCCGCACCGTGATCGGAGGCATGGATCAAAACCGGGTTTAAGCGATCCGCTATGCATCCCGGACAAGTTCCAGACCGGCCTGCAGCGCCCTGATATTCAAATCCACGGCTTTTCCCTTGAAACGTTTCCGGATCACCCCGACCAGACTGTCGGTTTTTACCATCGGCACCGCCGCGAGCAGCGCCCCCAGCGCAAGAATGTTCACGGAAGCGACGTTTCCCATATCGCTGGCCATTTGTGTAAAGGCAAAACCGGACAGATGGTCAGCCGTCCTGGGTTTCGCCAGCGTCGTATCATAGAAGACGGGAACACCCTTTTCGGCAAATCCCGCGTACTTCTCCAGAGTCTCCTCGGTCAGCGTCAGCACGATATCCGGTTCCTGCACATGCTGGTAGATGATCTCTTCCGTGCTGATGATCACCTCGGCCATGGAGAAGCCGCCGCGACTGGCCGCTTCATAGGTTTGCGTCTGCATCACGACCTTGCCTTCCAGTATCGCCGCCTCGCCCAGCATGATCCCGGCAAGAACAAGGCCCTGGCCGCCGGAACCGGCCATGATGACTTCATATCTTTCCTTCGTTTCATTCATTTCGATTCGCACCTTCCTCAGCCCTTTGGGGCCATCGCCTTGCCCCTGATCTCTTCATACCGCGTGTTGAAATCCGGCTCGTTCCGGTCCACCAGCTTGCCCACCGCAAAGAATCCCTCCCGCTCGAAGTCCGGCAGACGGTTGTACGCCTCCACCGAGAGCCCCTTTTCCTTGAGCCAATAGAGCATCTCCCGGGTCTCCTTCATCCGGTTGTTCTTCCCGAAATGGGTCGGACAGGGGCTGTAGACCTCCACCACCGAAAACCCCTTCTTGCTCAGGGCCTCCTGGATGTTGGTTTTCATCTCCCATACATGATACGGTGTCGCACGAGCCACGTAATTCGCCCCGGCAACCTCCGCCAGTGCACTGATGTCGAACGCCCGCTCCGGGTTTCCGTATACACTCGTCTGGGTGAATGCACCCCCCGGCGTCGTCCCGGAAAACTGGCCTCCCGTCATACCGAAATTGAAGTTATTGATGATGATCGCCGTCAGGTCCATGTTCCGCCGGGCCGCATGGATAAAGTGATTTCCGCCGATGGTGACGCTGTCGCCGTCTCCCATCAACACCACCACGTGCAGCTTCGGGTTGAAAGCCTTGATTCCCGTCGCATAGGCCAACGCGCGCCCATGCGTGGTATGAAGGGCATGCGTCAGCAGGTAATCGTCCGATTTTCCCGTGCAGCCGATCCCCGTCACCACCACCGTATCCTTCCGCTCATACCCCAGCTCCTCAAATGACCGGAGCAATGCGCCCAGCATAACGCCGACCCCGCATCCCGGACACCACATGTGCGGCAAGACACCATCCTTCAGATATTTTAAGCCCGTTGCGTGTGACACGTTCAAACCCCCTATCGATATTACGTTTCATAAATGCTATCCGATGGCCTTCAGGATGTCCTGCGGCGTGATGATCTGTCCGTTGTAGCTGTTGACCTTCCTGATATCCGCACCGCTTCCCAGGACCTTCTGGACCTCGCCGGCCACCTGGCCGCTGTAATTCATCTCCGTCACGACCACGGTCCTTGCCCGACTGCCGAGCAGCGCTACTTCTTTTTCAGCAAACGGCCAGAGCGTGATCAACTGCAAAACGCCGGCCCTGATCCCTTTCTTCCGGAGTTCCAGCGCCGCCGCCCGGCTCGCGCCCGTGGTCCCCCCGAAGGCCACCAGTAGGACATCCGCATCTTCCGTATCGAAAGTCTTGGTGATCACGATCTCATCCCGGTGCATCTCGATCTTCCGGTGCAATTGCTCCACACGCCACGCGGCATTGGCGGGGTTGTTGTTGCTGTATCCATCGGGCCCGTGCATGGAGCTCGACACGTGGAAGATATAGTCGCTGCCGTAGGCCGACAGCGGTGCCACTCCGTCTGTATCCGCCGCGAAGGGCTTGTATTTTTCCGGGGGACCGGCGGGCTTCTTCCGGTCGATCACCTCGATCTCTCCCGGCTCGGGGACACGGAAGGTTTCGCGCATGTGACCGACGATCTCATCGGGAGAGATGATCACGGGAACGCGAAATTTCTCCGCGAGATTAAAGGCTGTTACGGTCAGCAAAAAACACTCTCTCACCGTAGCCGGGCACAGGGCGATCACAATCTGGTCCCCATGCCGTCCCCAGCGAAGCTGCATGATATCCGCCTGCGCCGGTTTTGTCGACAGCCCCGTACTCGGCCCCCTGCGCTGGACATCGATCACCACACAGGGCACCTCCCCCATGACGGCCAAGCCCATGTTCTCCTGCATAAGTGAAAAGCCCGGCCCGCTCGTCGCCGTAAAGGCCTTGGCGCCCGAAAGCGATGCCCCAATGATCGCCGCCATGCTGGCGATTTCATCCTCCATCTGCATGTAAATCCCACCCAAAAGCGGCATTTTTTTCGAACATTCCTCGGCGATCTCCGAAGAGGGCGTGATCGGGTATCCGGCATAAAACCGCGCCCCGGCATAAAACGCACCTTCTGCAATGGCCTGATTCCCCTGCATCAGCTCTATTTCTCTTGCCACGGCCATACATCCTTTCTCTCGTTTGTTCATGAAACTGCTTGAACCTTATAACTAAGCAGTCATTAAGGCGAAATAATTGTTGCTCATTATGTTAACAATCTTCTACCAATACAAGCATGGACTGTCAAGCAAAAAAACCAACAGTAAAAAACCCCAAAACCGATTTCCCCCTGCTATCATCGGTAAATGGACTCGTCGCTTGGCCATGGATAATTAATTCGCTAAGGAATTAGAAATGGAATTAGGGGGGGTCATACTTCGTTGTGTCCACGCCGGGCATGGGCGTTAGTCCGAATCGCCCATAAGTCGGAAAATGTAGAGTAGGTCGTCGGTTCGATCCCGACAGGGCTCACCAAAAAAAAGAAGGGGTTAGCGGAGGCTAACCCCTTCTTTTTTCTCTCTCATTGGCCACCGATTTCTGGCGGGCCTGTATTTCCTCCTCAAGCGGGAAGCGAGAAATAGAAACAGGCGCCCCTGCCGATCTCGCCTTCCGCCCAGATAAGGCCGCCGTGCCGATGGATGATCCGCTGGACGATGGCGAGCCCCACCCCGGTTCCCTCGAACTCGTCGGCACTGTGGAGGCGCTGGAAAACACCGAAGAGCTTGTCGTGGTACTGCATGTCGAAGCCGACGCCGTTGTCCCGGATGGAATAGACGATTTCGCCGTCTTTGGGATGCGCGCCCGCTTCGATCATCGCCCCTTCCCGCCCCCTGGTGAACTTCACGGCGTTCGAGAGGAGGTTGACGAGGACCTGTTTCATGAGCACTCCGTCCCCCCTGCAGGGGGGGATCTCGGCGATTTCCAGAGCCAGGCGGCGATCCGGGTTGGCGATCCTGATCTCCTCCCAGACCTCCCTGATCAGACCCGCCATGTCCAGCGTTGTCTTGGAGAGCTGAGCCCTGCCCAGACGTGAGAAGGCCAGGAGGTCGTCGATCAGTTGGCCCATCATCCGGGTGTTGTTCCGGATGACGTTGAATTTGTCACGTGCGTCGTCGTCGAACCCATCGGCGTGCTTCCTCATGATCATCCGGCTGTACCCGTCGATCGCCCTGAGCGGGGCGCGGAGGTCGTGGGAGACGGTGTAGCTGAAATCCTCCAGTTCCCGGTTGGCGGCCTCGAGCTGCCGCGTTTGCTCCTGCAAGACCTCCTCCGCCTGCTTCCGTTCGGTGAGCAACCGTGCGAGCGTGAGATTGCTGTAACTGAGTTGGGAAATCCATTCGGCCAGCTTCATGAAGACGGCCATCCCCGTCTCCATCTTTTTCCTGCTCAGGCGCGGAACTTTATCGACGGCGGCGATATACTCCTCTTCGTTGAATCCGAGCCGCTCGGCCTGTGCCCGGAAAAGATTGTAATCAGGGGATTCATCGTCGAAGAAGAATTGGCCGGAAAAAATGTTTCCCATGTGTTTGCCGCCCACCATGATGGGCGTCGCAACGTCCCACATGTTGTTCTTACAGCGGTAGAGCCGGGATTCTCCAGGCGGGATGCCTGCCGACAGCCGGGTATCGCTCTCCATGCAGTGTTTGCAGGTTTCAGGATGAACCCGGTGGAATTTCAAACAAATTTCTTGCCATCCCACACCGACGAGCAACCTGCCGTCAAGGTCCATGATGCTCATCGGGATGAAGGTCAACTCGTAGATGTCGTCCATCAGGGACTGGATCGCGGGCACATCGATGATGTCGGCAAGCTCCAGGTCGCCGATATCCCCTTCAGGGGAGAGGATGCTGCTCAGTTTGAGCCTGACCCGTTTCTCACTCTCCCGGAGCGCCTCCTCGGCGCGCCTGAGGGCCGTGATGTCCTGGATGGCTACGGCGCCGCCCACGATCTTTCCCTGGGTGTCGAGGACGGGCGACGCGCTGTTGAGGACGAAGGCGCGGGAACCGTCGAACCGTTCGATCTCGAACAATTGCCCGCTGACGGACTCCCCTTTTTGCACCGCCCGGGCCGAGGCCCATTCCCCGGGCCGGACGGGCTCGCCCGTATCGGTCCACCACGCCCGGTAGGCGGCGTAGTCCGCGAGCGAAACCGCCGGCGGCCGCGGCCCGCCCCAGACCTCTTCGAAGGCGCGGTTGGACTTGATGTTGCCCCCTATGGCGTCGACGATGGAAACACCTACCGGCAGGACCTCCATAACGGATTCCAGAAGCAGTCTCTCCGCTTCCGCCTCCGATCGGGCCGCTTCCAGCTCCGCCGTGCGCTCGGCCACCCGCCGCTCGAGCGTCTCGTTGGCCTCCTTGAGCGCCGCCTGGGCGCGCTTGATCTCGGTAACGTCGATCCCCATCTCCAGGATGAAGGGGGCGCCGTCGCTGTCGGTGAAGGGGAAGTCGTGGGCATCATAGTTCCGGCCGTCCGGGCCGGTCCACTCCCAATGGTGGGGTTTCCCGGTCGAGAGGACGGTGTAGGTCTCGCAGATCTCGCAGGGTTCGGTCCGCTGGAAGAGGTACTCGTAACACCGTTTCCCGTGGGACTCGCCGAACCGCTCCCGGAAGAACCGGTTTGCGAAGGGCACCCGATAGTCCGGCGTCAGGAGCACCACATAGGCGGGGAGCGACTCCAGGACGTTGTAAAAGCGCTGCCGCTCCGCCGCCACCGCCTCGTAGCTCCGGCGGATCTCCGCGGTCTGGTCGGCGACGCGTGACTCCAGTTCGGCGTTCAGTCTGCGAAGCGCCTCCTCGGCCCGCTTGCGTTCGGTGATGTCGTGAACCATGCCGACCGAACGGACAATCGTACCCGATGCGTCCCGGAAGTGCTGGCAGCGCTCGTGGACGAAGCGTATTTCGCCGGTAGGCTTGCGGACCACCCGATGGTCGATCTCGTAGTCACTGCGGTTTTCCCGGATCGAGATCACATAGGCGGCATCCACGGCCCCGCGGTCGTCGGGATGGACGTGTTCGAGAAACGCCTCGTAGGTCGCGGCGAACTCCTGCGGTTCAAGGCCGAAGATACGGTACACCTCATCCGACCAGATGAGCCGGTTGTCGGTCAGGTCCAGTTCCCAACTGCCGAGATGGGCGATCTCCTGCGCCCGTTTGAGCCGCGCCTCGCTCCGGCGGATCTCTTCCTCGGCCAGCTTGCGCTTGGTGATGCTCCGGCCGTAGACGTTGACGTACGATTCCCCGGGAAACGGCGTGAGCGTAACGGCGTAGAAGTTTTCGCCCAGTTGGACCTCCCGGTGGAGTTCCTCTCCCGATGCGATCGCCGGGGCGACCAGCGTTCGCACCGGGTCGGGAAGGGGATCGCCGACGCTGCATGCCCACTCCGTATTTTTCATGGACGCCGGGTTGCAGTAGAGGATCGTGCCTTCCGCCGAAGTGCGCATCACCGGATTCGGGTTTTCCCCCGGGAGCCGGGCGAGCCATCCCGTCCTGACGAGGGCCTCGCGGAGCGCCTCCTCGGCCTGCTTGATCTCCGCGACGTCGACAAAGGTGACGACCACCCCCTCGATGCGGTCGTCCTGCGTCCGGTAGGGCATGATGCGGCGGATGTACCAGCGGCCGTCGTCGGCTTTTACCTCCCGGGAGAGAGGGGCCAGATCCACGAGGACCCGGCGGGCGTCATCCTGAAGCGCCTCGTCGGCGAAGCGCAGCAGGATGTCCCCGATCGGCCGGCCCAGGTCGGAGGGAATCAGGCTCATCAGGCGGTTGGTGGCCGGCGTGTAGCGCTTGATCCTGAATTGCTTGTCGAGGAACAGGGTGGCGATGTTCGTGCTGGCCAGGAGGTTGACGACATCGTTGTTGGCGCTTTCGAGCTCGTCGACCTTCTCGTGGAGACGGAGGTTGATGGTGTTGAGCTCCTCGTTGAGGGACTGGAGCTCCTCCTTGGAGGTCTCCATCTCTTCGTTGGCCGATTGGAGCTCTTCGTTGGCCGCCATGACCTCCTCGTTGGAGGCCTTGAGCTGGTCGTTCGACGCCTCCAGTTGGTCGATGGTGCTCTGGAGCTCCTCGCGGGTGATCTTCAGCTCGTCCGCCAACTGACAAAAATCGCCGTTCGCCGCACTTTGCCCGCCGGACTTTGCAGCCGGGACATGCCGATCCTCGAAGGTGATCAGCAGGAGACCGTCGGTTTCCCGGAGATGCCTCAGGAGGCTGACCGTGGCCTTGACCGGCACCGATTTTTCACCGCGGCGGGTGCGGGCGGTGAATGCGACCGGCCTGCCGGTCTCGATGCACTTCGCGATCGCCCCGCGCAGCCGGGCCCGGAGGCCCTCCCTTGCCATCTCGACGATCCGGGTGGTCAACTCGCCCGACGGAATGGTCAGATAGTTCTCGATCATCCCATGCACGTAGAGCACCTGGAGTTTGCGGTCGATCATCACGCAGGCGGGGGCAAACCGGTCCAGGAGGGTCTGCTGGGCTATTGAGGCCAGACTGGGTCTGGGTATCGCGATCGCCGTCGGGGGTTTGAAAAACAACGGCCGGACGTCGTCCGAGGGGCGGGATGGGATTTCGACGTTGGTGCGATGTCCGACGCCGATGCGGCGGTAGATGCGCCATTTCTTCGAAACCGGCTCGAAAAGATCCTCCCGGTCTCCAACCGTTTCGACGTTTCCCAGAAACAGAAGGCCCTTGTCGCGCAGGGCGAAGTGAAACAGGGCGATAATCTTCCGCTGTACCTGCTGGTCCAGGTAAATCAGGAGGTTGCGGCAGATGATCAGATCCAGCCGGGAGAAGGGGGAATCGGCGGTGAGGTTCTGGGCGGCGAAAACGACCCGTTCGCGGATCTCCTTGATGACCTGATAACGGCCGTCCCTGCGGGAAAAGAACCGCTTGAGCCGCTCGTCCGAGATGTTCCCGCCGAGATCTTCCGGCGCATAGATGCCGGTGCGGGCCTTTGCCAGCGCGGCAAAATCGGCGTCGGTGGCGAAGATCTGAAAGTTCGTCTTCCCGCCACTCCTCTCCGCCTGCTCGGCCAGCAGCATGGCCAGGCTGTAAACCTCCTTTCCCGATGCGCAGCCGGGAACCCATACCCGGATTTCCGCTCCCTCCTCGGCGCTTTCCAGAAGCGGCGCGATCACCATCTTCTCCAGAGCCTCCCAGGCCGATGGCTGGCGAAAGAAGTCCGTCACGCCGATGAGCAGGTCATTCCGCAGCAGGCCGACCTCATCGGGATTCCCGGAGAGATGCCGGGCGTAGTCGTCCATCGTTGCAATCTTTCCCAGCATCATCCGGCGGTGGATCCGCCGCACGAGGGTGCCGGGTTTGTAGCAGCCAAAGTCGTGTCCGACCCGGGTGCGCAGGATATCCAGGATGGCCGTAAGACTGGAATCGATCTCCGGCGAGGCCGCCTGGCCGTTCCGGTCCGCCGCAATCACCTGCCGGGCGAATTCGGCGATGGCCCCGGCGATCGCGCCGGCCGGTAGAACCGCGTCCGCCACGCCTGCGTCGATGGCGTTTTGCGGCATATCGGAGATTTCCGTCTCTTTGGGGTCTTGCACGATCGTCCTGCCGCCGGCGGCCCTGATCTCGGAGAGTCCCAGGGCGCCGTCGCCTCCGCGGCCCGACAACAGGATGACGCAGCACCGTTTCCGCCGGTCGGCGGCCAGGGAGCAGAAGAAGTGGTCGATCGGCATCAACAGACCGTCGCAGTGGACCGGCGCCGTGAGCGTGATCCGACCCCGGGCGATGTTGAGGAACTTGTCCGGCGGCATGACGTGGATGCGATCGGCCAGAACCGCCATGCCGTCGGCCGCCTCCACCACCTCCAGCGTCGTTTGACCCTTCAGTCGTTTGAACAGGCTGCTCTTTGTGATTTCCGGATGATGGATCAGGAAAAAGGCTGCGCCCTGCCCGAAAGGAAGCCCGCCGAGGATCTTCTTCAGGGACTTGAGGCTGCCCGCCCCGGCCCCGATGCCAACGACGAGAACCGGGACGCCGTCCCCGCCTGTTTTTTCGCCGCCGGTGTCATCTGCACCCGCCGCTTGCCCTTTCCGATCCTTTTTTTCCATAAGACTCTCCGGAATCCCTTCGTGAGGCGTCAATGAAACCGGGCGGGTCATGCGATCCGTTTTTCGACATGCGACAGGAATTCCGCGGGTTCCCTAAAACCTCTTCACCGTCGTTACTTTACTGAACCTGGATCGGGACGGGGAGCCGGCGCTCCGTGAGCGTCCCGTCGCCGAGCTGGCCATAGGCGTTCCATCCCCATGACCATAACGCCTCGCCGCGCGTCAAGGTCAGCGTATCCTGCTGCCCCGCCGCAACGGCTGCCGCGCCCGACAATGTGGATACCTGTTGAGGCGTGGCGCGACCCGTAGTCGAATTATCGCCGAGTTGGCCGTTGCCGTTGGCACCCCATGTCCAGACCGTCCCGTTTGTGAGCCTGGCCGCGGCATGGTCATGCCCTGCGACCATCCCCGCTGTGGAGGAGAGAAGGTTGATGACCCGGACGGGTGTCAAACGATCGATCGTCGTTCCGTCGCCGAGTTTGCCGGAGGCGTTGTGTCCCCATGCGCGTATGGCTCCTTCTCTCAGCAGGGCCAGCGAATAGAGGTTCCCTGCCGCAACGCGCATGACCGCGGGCAGGCCGCCCACCTGGAGAGGAACCAGGCTGTCGGTGGTCGTGTTGTTTCCGAGCTGGCCGTTGCTGTTGTTTCCCCATGCCCAGACCGCCCCGTTGTTCTGTACGGAAAGGGCGTGGTCGTACCCCGCGGCGATCGACTCCGTGACCGCTCCCGAAAGCGAGGCCACCTGCAGGGGGGTATGACTGTCCGTTTGCGTGTTGTTGCCCAGTTGTCCCTTGTTGTTGTACCCCCATGTCCAGATTGTGCCGTCCGCCTTCAGCGCGATGGTATATTTGTAGCCCGCGTCGATGGCCCGGATGTTCGACAGATCGGCGCTGGTGAGCTGTGCCGGCGTGGTGCGCCCGACCGTCGATCCGTCACCCAATTGACCGTTGCTGTTGTTCCCCCAGGCATAGATTTTTCCGTCCGTGGTGAGGACGACCGTATGATCGTACCCTGCGGCGACGGACCGTACGTTCGACACACCGGTAATCTTCACGGGGAGAGAACGGCTCGTCGTCGTTCCATCGCCAAGCTGACCGTCGTCGTTTCTTCCCCAGGCCCAGAGCGTTCCGTCGTTTTGGGCGTAGACGGTGTGGGTTTTGGCGGCGATCCGGTTGTCGAACCCGCCGTCGAAATTGAACCCGGCGGCGTCCATGCCGAACAGGTAAACCGCCCGGTTCGCCGGCGTGAAGGTGGCTCCCGTAAACAGAGGGGTCAGCGTGTAGATTCCCTCCTCCACATCGTTGAAGGAATAGTTGCCGCCCGCGTCGGTCGTCGTCGTGAAAACGGCGTTGCCGCTCAGGGTTATCGTGACGCCCGACAACGCGGAGCCGCCTGCCGTCACCTGGCCGGAAATCGACTGGGACGAACCGCTGTTGCTGCATCCCGCCAAGGCGGTCATGACCGAGAGAGCGAGGAGCAAGCCCAGAACGGCCCCGGTTCGATTCCTGTTTGCATGATTCTTCATGGCTGCAATCTCATCCTTAAAGGTTGATGGGTTTTTTAGACCTGCGTTCCAACAAGATAACCGCCGTAAGCGATTCATCGTGGCGGGCATGATAATGTGCCTTTCATTTTTTTACAAGACAATTAGTCCCGGAATGTTGGGGTAGAGATTGACAAAGGACGGAAATCCCTGTATCTGTCGCAACGAGATTTCAATCATGGCAAAGTTCAATGGGATTTGGATGACCGCCTGTCCGGCGGGGTGGGGCATTGATGATGCATTTTCGACGACTGTTCATACAACTGTTTATTTTGGGGATGGTTCTATCCCCGGTGCGGGCATGGTGCGCGGAAAAACCGCTCTGGGAGCTCGGCGCGGGGCTGTTCTTCCTCCAGATGCCCGATTACCGGGGCTCCAGTGAAAACAGGCGCTATATCCTTCCATACCCCTATTTCGTCTACCGGGGGGAGGTCCTGCGGGTTGAAAAGGAGCACATTTCCGGACGCATCTTCGAGACCGACCGGTTGTTGCTGGATATCAGCGGACACGGCAGCGCGCCCGTGAGCAGTTCGGACAATCCGGACCGCCGGGGGATGGAAGATCTGGACCCGACCTTTGAAATGGGGCCCTCCCTCAAGGTGACACTGCTGGAAAACAGGCAGGACCATTACAAATTGACATTCACGCTGCCGATCCGGGCCGCCTTTTCGACCGATTTGTCTTCGGTTCGTCACGAAGGATGGGTCTTTCACCCGCGACTGGTTTTTGAAAAAGCCGATGTGATCGCCGGCTCCGGTCTGAACCTCGGGATTTCGGCCGGTCCCATGTTTGCCGACCGGGGCTATCACCGCTACTTTTACGGGGTCGATCCGCCCTACGCGACGCCGTCACGCCCCGCATACGAAGCCGGCGGCGGATACAGCGGGTCGACTTTCACCGTCGGACTCAGTAAAAGCCTGAAACCATTCATTGTCAGCGCCTTTGTCAGCGTTGATTTTCTCCAGGGCGCCGTCTTCGAAGAGAGTCCGCTGGTAAAGAACAAATACTCCGTGATGGCGGGATTCGCCGTCTCGTGGGTTTTCCTGAAATCGTCCCGGATGGTTGACAAAAGGGATTAACCGGGGTGCGCCTCCAGCCACGTCTCGACATCCCGCAACACGCGGCCCTGTTCCGGTTCGTTGAAGACCTCGTGGTAGAGGCCCTCGTAGAGGATGAGCTTCCGGTCGGCGGAGGAGACCCTGTCATGGAGCATCTGTGCGCCGGACGGATGAACCAGACGGTCGGCGCCCCCCTGGAGGATCAGCAGCGGGAGGCGGATCCGGGACGCCTCCGCGCCGATCCGACCCATCGCCCTGATCATTTCCGCACCCAGCCGCGCCGTTATCTTCCCCCGGCAGACAAGGGGATCGGTCTCATACGCCTTCACCACCGCCGGGTCCCGGCTCACCCCTTCCGCATTCAATTGGATCAGTCCGACCCCGGGCATGATGGCGGAGAGCATCTTTCCGATGAATAGCGTAACCGGGGAGATGTCGTCCGGCGGCTTGACCGCCGGTCCGGAAAGAACCGCGCCGGCCAGTTCGTCCTGATGGGAGAGCAGATAGAGCGCGCCGATCAGTCCCCCCATGCTGTGCCCGACGAGAAAAACCGGTTTTCCCTTCTGCCAACCGCGGATCATCTCCCGAAACGATGCGAGCGTCTCCGTATAATCATCGAACCGTTCCAGATAGACCCGTGCGCCTTCGGACCGGCCGTGTCCGAGGAGATCGGCTGCATAGACGGCATAGCCCAGCGGAATGAAGTGGTTGACAAGGTTCATGTATCGCCCGCCGTGTTCCGCAAGGCCGTGAACGACGAGGAGCACGGCCTTCGGTTCGGTTTCCGGGAGCCAGCACTGGTAATAGATCCGGTGATTCCGCACGCCGTTGAAAAACCCTTCCTCATGTTTCATGATCCATCCTCCTTCCGGCCCTCCGGCCGCGTTCGGTGTCCAAGCCGCAATCCGGCGACCTCCATCGTCCCTCAGGTCTCGACCCAGTTCCGGGAGCGTTCCAGCGCCCGTCGCCATCCCCGGGTCACCCGGTCGACTTTCTCTGTGTCCATATTCGGCAGAAACATCCTTTCCACCGGCGCGCGGTGGCTGATTTCGTCCACGTCCTTCCAGCAGCCGACGGCGAGGCCGGCCAGATAGACGGCGCCCAGCGCCGTCGTCTCCCGGACGGGCGGTCTGGCAACCGGAATACCCAGGATGTCCGCCTGGAACTGCATCAGCGTATCGTTTGCGGTGGCGCCCCCGTCCACGCGAAGTTCTTCGATCCTGCTCCCCGCATCCGCCGTCATGCAGTGGAGAAGATCCATCGACTGGTAGGCGATGCTCTCCAGTGCGGCGCGGGCGATGTGGGCGGCCCCCGTCCCGCGGGTAATGCCGATCAGGATGCCCCGCGCGTAGGGATCCCAGTGGGGCGCGCCCAGACCGGAGAAGGCGGGGACAAGGTAGAGCCCCTCCGTATCCTCGACCTCCCGGGCGAGCGCCTCCACATCGGCGGAGGAGCGGATGATGCCCAGCCCGTCCCGCAGCCACTGGACAACCGCTCCGGCGATGAAGACGCTCCCCTCGAGGGCGTAGTCGGTCCTGTCGCCGATCTTCCAGGCGACGGTGGTGAGCAGGTGGTTCGCCGATGCAATGGGCGTCGAACCGGTGTTCATCAGCATGAAGCATCCGGTCCCATAGGTGTTTTTCACCATCCCCGGCTCCGTGCACATCTGGCCGAAGAGTGCGGCCTGCTGATCCCCCGCCGCGCCGCCGATCAAGATCGGAACCGGGAAGGCCGGGACGCGGGTCTCGCCATAGACCTCGCTCGAGGCATGGACTTCCGGAAGAATGGTCCGGGGGATGTTCAGGATCCGGAGAAGCTCGTCATCCCAGCCGCCCGTATGGATGTTGAAGAGCATCGTCCGGGAGGCATTGGAGCAGTCTGTGAGATGGCTCGCCCCGGCGGTCAGGTTCCAGATCAGCCAGGAATCGATCGTGCCGAAGGCCAGCTCTCCGCGCTCGGCCCTTTTGCGGGCCTGGGGGATATGATCGAGGATCCAGGCGATCTTGGTCCCGGAAAAATAGGCGTCCGGGACGAGTCCCGTCTTGCGGCGGATGAGCGGTTCATGGCCCTCCGCCCGGAGACGGTCGCAGGCGGCGGCCGTCCGGCGGTCCTGCCAGACGATCGCGTTGCAAATCGGCCGGCCCGTGGCCCGTTCCCAGACCACCGTCGTCTCACGCTGGTTCGTGATGCCGATCGCGGCGATATCTCCGCTGCCGAGCCCCGCATTTTTCAACGCAAGCGTTGCAACGCCGACCTGGGTCTGCCAGATTTCGACCGGATCGTGTTCGACCCAGCCCGGCTCCGGGTAGCGCTGGCGGAACTCCTGCTGCGCCGAAGCGACGATGGCGCCGCCGTCATCGAAAATGATCGCACGGGAACTGGTTGTGCCCTGATCGAGGGCCATCAGAAAGGCCATGGTTCACTCCTTTTCCCCCGTCAGGGGTGATCGAAGAGATACCCGACGGAGCGCAGGCTCCGGAAAAAGACGGGATTCTGCGGGTCCTCCTCGAAATATTTCCGGAGGCGGACGATGAAATTGTCGACGGTTCGGGTAGAGGTTACGCCGGAGTAGCCCCACCCGACCTCCAGAAGCAACTTGCGCGACAGCGGTTTCCCGCGGTTGGCGATGAAGACCTTCAGCAGTCTGGCCTCCTGCTCCGTCAGCCGAATGGTTCCCTGCCTGCAGGCAACGGTCAGGGTTGTCCAGTCGATGGTATTGCCGCCGAAGCGGTATTCCCTCGATTCCGCCGTCTCTTCCGGCCCGCCGCCGTTCTCCTGCCCCCGTCCCCAGGAGGCCCTGGTCAGCAGGCGCTGTACCCTGAGCAGAAATTCCTCGAGGTTGAAGGGTTTGGCGAGATAGTCATCGACGCCGAAGGAAAACCCCTTGACCCGATCGTCCGGAGCCCCTTTGGCGGAGAGGATCAGTATCGGGAGCCGCTCATCCTCCAGACGGATGTGGCGCAGAACGGACCATCCGTCCAGCCCCGGCAACATGATGTCGAGGATGA